>JACKQG010000163.1_pt1 | contig 96774 bp, 80 predicted proteins | sample 8237621 | NCBI WGS metagenome assembly JACKQG01 (sample SAMN15677084, study PRJNA649215) | marine metagenome | biome: marine; feature: Black Sea; material: saline water; isolation source: suspended particulate matter (SPM) from the Black Sea western gyre | collected 2013-06-09/2013-06-10 | depth...
TGAACGAGCGCGCCTTGGCGTCCACGCCGCACTGTCGGGCCAGCTTGGGCACCAGGTGCCCGGGAATGAGGTTGGAGAGTTGAGCCAAGACGATCAGGTTGGTTCGAGCCGGTTTGCGGGAATGTTTCTTGCGGGACACGGGATGCTCCTTGGCGGCAGGCTGCTGCATTTTGGATCATCCAATTAGGGCACCCTACCCGCAACCCGGCCCTTTGACCATCCAACCCTATGGGACATCAGTGACAGTATTTGGTAAAAATGCTCCCTCGACTCTTCCGGGAGTGTCGGCCACGCGATGCGTGTGATGTTCGCGCAGGAGGGAGTGCGGACAAGTGTGGGTTTAGTCGATCCGTTCGGAACATTTGGAATGCGGCCTATGGCATGCCGAATGCTAATTCGGCCTAACGAAAATATGTTCGGCCTATTCTTGATCGGTTGAGTCGCCTCCGCTTGGCAAGTGCTTGGTCTGGATGTCGTCGATTGGATTCACATTTTTTGAATGCCAAGAATAGATTTGTCGTAAATCACCATCACGTCAAAGGAGACGTTAGCAAGGGAGGGAAGTGCCACAAAACACCGAAGAGAGTGCTGCCTGCACAGTAAAGAAACAACTTCAGGAAATCCGCCTGTCCCAGAGCCGAAAAACGGCTGAAGCGTTGGCCAGATTCGTCCGGCTGTATAAGGCGAAGTACCCCAAGGCCGTTGCCTGATTGGAAATAGACATGGAAGAGCCGTGGCGGTTTTCCAGCCGAACACTGGATCCACCTCCGAACGACCAACCTTATCGGGAGCTCCTTTGCCACAGTGCGCCACCGGACGAGGCAAACCAAGGGATGCGGGAGCCGGCAAGCAACCTTGGCAGTGTCTCCGGCCCTCTGCACTCCCTAAGGATTCCTTAACTTGTTGTAACCGTCTCTCAGATTAATGCGTAGACAAGCTGTGGATTTGTGTGTGAAATTAAAACCGGGAACATTGGTTTTGTTGGTCTTCATATCCTTGTGCAATAGTTGCACTCAGGGGCAAAAAAGTCGTTCCCAACATATGGAAAATTCGGGCGAGGATAAATCTGGAAAAGAGCTTATCCGCACAGACGAGGATGTCGCTTGGTCGTTTGTGTTGAATCCCTCGATCGCCTATTCGGCCAGCCACGATGTCAAGCTAACCCCGGAATCCGTTGATGCAGTATTCGACTCAATCGGGGACGGGACGCCAAGGGCGCATTCGGCAGCAAAAATAGGGCTGGGTATCAATCAAACTAATAGTTTAGGCGATTCATTCTTGACGGCAGCCGTGGCAAAAAAAATGTTCAATTGGTGACCTTGCTTCTAAAAAATGGAGCCAGTACGGATTTTAGAAACAAAAATGGACTCACAGCTTTGGATTTAGCAAATCAGCTGGGGTTGATGCATATCGCCAAACTGATAAACATACACACCAACAAGCATAGCCTAATAGCGACCAACAACCTTGTGATAAATCGACTCAAAGCATCAGACTGATGGTCACGAACCTTCTCGTGAGGGATCACATCCCCCCGCCGCACATCTTCTCTCCCCTTTTCAATCGCAGCAAGAAAACGAATCCGCTCCTCGATATCATTCAACGATGCATCATCGGGCAAACCCTTGATCGTGCTCAAGGCCAGTTCCTTCGTAGACATGGCTGACTCTGTAGATTTGTTTAGCTGGTTTTACACGCCATAAGACCGTGCGACCAAGTCGGCGATCCTGACTGTTGTTGCGAGGGGCCTGCTGGTGTTGCGCCCCTTTCCGCTTGGCCAAGCGGCGGAGAACAAGGCCGACGCCGTTTTTTGGAACTCGATGTTGCCGAGAACCACGTGCTCGACGTGCAGCTTTCGCTGAGCCGCGAGGCGTGGGAGGCGATGCAGCCCAAGCGGCCGGAACGACGGGCGGAGGGCGGGCCGCGCGTCGATTTCGGCAACGAGTTTTCGTACGCCAAGGCGGATATTGTCGTCGACGGCGAGCCGCGAGTAGGCTCCCGGTGAATCGTCGTGCACAAAAGCGCGCGCCCGTTCCGGAAACGGCGGCAGCCCGGTCAGGTCCAGCGATAACCGCCTAATCAAGGTGGAACGGGAAGCCTCCGGAGACGGCGTGATCCCCTCCGACTCGAGCCGGGCTAGGACGAATCGGTCGATCCCGTTCCGCACCCACCTCAAATCCCGCACCTCCGGCGGCGGACTTTTCCGCGGCGGCACAAACGCCCAATGCTCCGCACCGGCCAAAACAGGCCAAACCATTGGAACTAAAAAGAGCCAACGCCCAAAACATGCGCCACGGAACACCCCGTGAACTTGGGTTTTCGCCCAAGCAGACTCAAGTCCAAACCAGAGCTGCGACAACCAATGGGGACGAGTCCATCCCAATTAGGTGAGTTGAGAGGCGGATCGTTCAGTCAACCAAGCGCCCGCCTGCCTGTCAAGAGATAAATTTATAATTTATTTTTATTTATTTGACAGGAAATCAACGATGCGACAGACTGTTCTCTTCGGGTGGATGGTCCGCCCGAATGATTAACCCTAAACGAAAGGAAAAACATGAGTGACTTCTTATCATTTAGAACCATGATTACACCGGGCATCATGAAGATACTCTGCTATATCGGCATGGTGGTGGCTTTCATTGCTGGAATAGTGATGGTCATGACGGAACCTATAACCGGTATCGGATTAATGATACTGGGGCCACTAGTGGTCCGTATGTATGCAGAACTCATGCTCGTTATCTTTGAAATCCATGCTGAACTCAAGAGGATAAACGGTGGTGGGTGATTAAACGTCGTTCCCTGATTAAAAAACGACTTCGCGAGGAAGGGGCAAACTAGCAATGCTGTCGATCGGCGGCAAGGCGGTTTGCCCCTTTCCGCTTGGCCAAGGGGTGATAAAGATGGCGTAAACTCTCGTTCCGCTTGGCCAAGACCCGAACGGCTAAAGTTTGATCAACCTTTGAGGTTGTGCGAAAAAAACGCACACCGACATCGCTACCAGTCCAAGTCCAAATCACCCCGGGCTCCGTGCCAAATTCGCAGCACAGAAATGGTCAGGGCGTCATCTTGCAATTCGTAAACCAACCTGTAGGGCGACACGATCAGTTCGCGAAGTCGCTCATCACGGTATTCGGGAACTATTCTCCCGATCCTCGGGGACGGCACAAGAATCTCGAATTTTGAGGCGATGAGATCACCCATTCGACTTGCCGCTTTCCTGTTATCTGCCGCGATGTAACGAACCAAATCATGCAAGTCGGCAAGCGCAGTCTTCGTCCAGACTACTTTGTAATCCATTCCTTCAAGAGGTCACGAACCTTCTCGTGAGGGATCACATCCCCCCGCCGCACATCTTCTCTCCCCTTTTCAATCGCAGCAAGAAAACGAATCCGCTCCTCGATATCATTCAACGATGCATCATCGGGCAAACCCTTGATCGTGCTCAAGGCCAGTTCCTTCGTAGACATGGCTGACTCTGTAGATTTGTTTAGCTGGTTTTACACGCCATAAGACCGTGCGACCAAGTCGGCGATCCTGACTGTTGTTGCGAGGGGCCTGCTGGTGTTGCGCCCCTTTCCGCTTGGCCAAGGGGTGACGGCGGGCTAGGTTGTCGCATGCCCTTTTTGAATCGGTTTTCGTTTTTCGCTTGGCTGGGTGCCGCCGCGCTCGTCCCGCTTGGCCAAGCGGCGGAGAACAAGGCCGACGCCGGTTTTTGGAACTCGGTGTTCGCCGAGAACCACGTGCTCGACGTGCAGGTTTCGCTGAGCCGCGAGGCGTGGGAGGCGATGCAGCCCAAGCGGCCGGAACGACGGGCGGAGGGCGGGCCGCGGGTCGATTTCGGCAACGAGTTTTCGTACGCCAAGGCGGATATTGTCATCGACGGCGAGCCGCTTTCGGATGCCGGCATGCGTTTCAAGGGCAACTCGTCGTACCGCTTCGCCGAGCGCGGACTGAAGCGGCCGTTCAAGATCGACACCAACCGGTTCGTCAAGGGCCAGAAACTGCACGGGCGCACGAAGCTCAATTTCTCCAACGCCTTCCTCGACTCGGCGTTCATGAAGGAGAAACTCGGCTACGAGCTGTACCGCGCCGCCGGGCTGGCCACGCCGGGCACCGGCTGGGCCAAGGTCACTTTGACGATCGAGGGCTTGGCCGAAAAGAAACCGCTGGGCATCTACGTGATCATCGAGCAGGTGGATGACCGGTTCATCGAACAAACCCTCGGCGACGCCTCCAAGGGCAGCCTGCTGATGAAGCCGGAGTCGCTGGACGACTGGCGCTGGCTCGGCGAAGATCCGGACGCCTACAAACGCTACAACATCAAGGCCGGGGAAAAGAACGCGGCACAAACCCGGCGGTTCGCCGAGTTGCTGCGGTTGATCGAGCGGGGGTCGGACGACGAATTCGCCCGCAGGATCGGCGAGCGAATGGATCTCCGGCAGTTCGCCGGCTACCTCGCCGCGACGTCAATCCTCGTGAACATCGACAGCTACATCGGCATGCCGCACAACTACTATCTGCTGATGGATCCAGCCGACGGTCGGCTGCGGATGTTGCCGTGGGACCTGAACGAGACCTTCGGCACGTTCACCCTGGGACGCGACCCGGAGACGCTGGTCAACTGGGGCATCGACCGGCCGTGGATCGCCAACCGCCGAGCCGTCGAGCGGCTGTTCGCGACCGAGTCGTTCCCCATACGTTACCGGGCCGCCGTGGCCAAGCTGATGCAAAACGACTTCACCGAGGCCAGGCTGTTCGAGCGCATCGCCGCCTTCGAGCAGGCCCTCGCGCCGCACATGAATCGGGATGACTTGGAGAACCTCCGCATGGGCATTAACGGCGACGAACGCGGCGTCAACCGTGCCGTGGGGCGTCGAGTGCTGGCGATCAAGCCGTTCATCACCCGGCGCATCGAGTCGGTGAACGCGCAGTTGGCCGGCAGAAGTGACGGCGCAACCATCGACGGCCGCCGTTCCCGCCGCCGCCCGCCCAATCCCCCCGGCACCCCGCCGCGCATCACGCAAATGCTCCCGGCGATGGACGTGCTGGACCGCGACAAAAACGGCGAGATTTCCGCCCGTGAAATCGAGCAGGCCGTCGCCCGGTTAAAAACACTCGACCGCAACAACGACGGCAAACTCGACGAGGCCGAACTGCGCCCATCCCCCCAGCGCCGCCCCCGCTAACCACGCTTAAGTCGGAAGCGCGGTTAAACGACCCGGTTTTTCCAATACCCCGGTTGGCGGCTGCAGTGCATTACAGCAATGATGTAAATGTGGTTTGACTCGACAGAAAAAAGCACAGCGTATGGGAAAACATGAACAAGGATACGGCGAATTTCTCCATCGAACACTCGCCACCGTTCCGGTGCTTCACAAGCTTGCCTGATTGCATCGTGAACGGCATCAATAAATCGAAGTTCCAGTCCCGCTTGGCGTTTTGAGTAGTAATCGGCATCCGTTTCGAACTCCACGAGTGCTTCGGGATGAAACTCGAACCTCATCCTGTATATTTTTCACGAAGCTCGGCAATGGCTTGCTCCCCCGGAATACCGTCAACTGCGCCCGAGCGTAATTCTGAAAGGCGCCTCGACCCTTCCTCTGCCCACAGGCGGCGAATCAAATCATCATCGGCTGGATCCAGACTCTCGACGAGCCGGTCTGCGAGCTGCACACGCGCCTCAGACGGGAGTGCCAGCGCTTCATCAGTTATCTCTTCCAGTCGTAACGGCATGGGTGGATGCTAGATTGTCGGGTGATTCGTTTCAAGCAACTAAACAACCAACTGGCGAGTTGCTTTTGTTGTTAGACAATTCGTGAGCAAGATTTGTGATTTCTGATCGCATGGCCAACCGTTCCAGCCAGTTTTCCGGGATACCAGATGCACCATAGTATGCACCGGCCACTTGCCCACAAACCGCCGCAGTCGTGTCCGCATCATCTCCCAAGTTGGCGGCCTTGAGAATCGCCTCCTCGAACGCGTCAGTAACGTTGAAGCACCACATGGCAGCTTCCAAGCTTTCAACGACGTATCCAGTTCCACGAATATCCGAGGCAGCTTTCCCCTGATATACACCCTTGGCGATCGCAACGATTTTTCCCGCCCCCATAAACGAATCTCGATCTCTGAACAGGACTTCCTCCTTCGGGCAGCCGTTTAGCGCACGGCATATTATCCGTGCAAGCAGCCGGCATGCATCCGTGCACTCCTTCGCTCCGTGAGTCGTTCGCGAACTGTCAGCCGCATATTGCTCTGCGGCATCAATATCCGGGTAATAAAACATGGGTACCGCCGCGAGCCGCATAATGCTGCCATTCCCGGCTGATTGTGGGTCTTGTGAACCAGCGTAAACTGCGCCGGTTAGCCGGTGACACCGGAGGGCAGTGGCAACCGTGCCCCCTATATCGAAACATGACCCGGTGCTGCTTAGATAGCCCGAGGACGCCCACTTGGAATAACGCTCAATCTGGTCGCGTGGATCAAAACCATTCCTTTCAACAAGGCTCGTGGCAAGGCAAAGGGCCATTGACGTATCATCTGTCCAGTGGCCCGGCTGAAGAATCGCCTTATCTCCAGTGCCGGTACGGCACACCCAAGCGGGAACCTGCATCAATAACCTCCCGCAGAACCGCTCGGCTGCGAGTTGACGCCGGAGGCGTGCCTCAAGGGCTTTGCTTCCTCGGCAACTCAGCAACCTCCCACGCGCCGAGGATTTTGTCGGCGAACTCGGTTTCGGTGCAGTTTTCGGTGATACGCCTGGCTGGCTCGGGGAGGTTGAACGGGGGGCGGGTGAGGTTGAGCGGGCGCCATTGGCCGGTGATGATGTCGTCGTTTCGCGTCACGCCGGGAAAGCTCGTCGTCAAAAGCCACTTGGCCCCGGAGCGGGCAACGTTGGCCAAGGCGGCCTGCGCGTCGGCAAACGACAGATGCACGAGGCAGTCGCGGCACAACACGGCATCGACGGCCGGCAGCGTGTCGTGGATCAGATCCAGTTTGCGAAAGCTCACTCCGCCGCGCGCGTGCCCCGCTTGGTTTCGCTCGATCAATTCTCCGACCAAGTCGCCGCCGATGTAGTCGATGCCGGCCAGGTCGGTGTGTTGCATCCAGTGAAAATCACCGCACGGCAGGTCGAGCAGCGACGCCGCGCCCAGCTCCTTGAGCAGCGTCGGCAGTTCGCGGCGAATCGGCCCGGTTTCCTCCAGCGTCGAGCCGGGGCCGGAGACCGACTCGGTTTCATCCCAGTGGTTCGTCTCGTAAATGTGCCGGAACCGTTCCTCGGCGGTGCCGAAGCGCTTGGCCAAGCGCCGGCCGGAGCGGCGTTGCAGCCAGCGGTACAGCGGCGGGGCGAACCGGCGCAGCGCCCGCTCGGCGCCCTGGCGCAGCGGATCAGTCATATTCCTTCCGCGAAAATAGCCACATGCCCAGCGCAACCAAGCCAATCGAAGCCAAGCCGAGCACCCACTGCGCCGTCGCCGCCGAGACCGGGTCGTAGGCCGGGATGCGCGGATTCAGGTTAAGCGGCGACGAGTCGTCGTACAGCCAACTGTTGGCGTAGAACGAGACCGTGATGCGTTTCACCACGCCGGGGATGTTCGCGGTGAGCGTCTCGATCATCAGCGCGTAGGCCAGCGCGAGAAACGTGGCCCGACGCACCCACGCGCTGAACAGCAGAAACAGACCGACGTAGCAGGTCGTGGCGAGCGTCACCACCGGCGTGAACACGCGCAGCGTCACCCAACCGTCCGCGCCGAACGGCAGGCAGAGCGAAGCCAGGCTGCCGAGCGTGACACCGAGCGTGAGCAGCAGGACGGCGGCGTATTGTGACAGGTAAATCAGCGGCCGCGGGACGCTGGTGCTGAGCAGGTACACCAGCGTCTGCCCGGTGCGTTCGGCGGAGATGGCCGACGAGGCGTAGGCCAGCGAAATGATCGGCAGCAGGAAACCGACGAACAACCGTGAGAGAATCCGCGAGGCCAGATGATCGACGGCCCGGTTGCGTTCGCCCTGGAGAAAAACAGACAGGAGGACCGTGACGGCCAGCGCCAAGCCGATCAGCACGGCAATCACGATCGTCTGCCGCGAGAAAAACTGGCGGCGCAGCGTCAACCGGAACACCTGCGAACAGGCCGCAAACCGCGAAACTGGGGGCGTGTTTTCCATCTGTTATTCCGGCCGGGAAGCCCGCTCCATCAGGTAATCGAACACCGCCTCGGCCGACGTGTCGGTGGCCTTCAGCCGGTGGACATCGACGTCGTGCGCGGTCGCGAATTCGCCGAACTCGGCATAAAACCGATTCGGGTTTTGCACCTCCAAAAACAGATCCTCCGGCGGCTGGACGGTCACCGACTTGACCGACTCGAGCGCCATCAACTGCGGCGCAACGCGGCGCGGCGCGGCGCACGAGATGCGCATCTTGAGCGGATAGTCGTCGAGCACGTCGCGGATGGTTTCCAGCGAACCGGAGGCCAGCAATTTCCCCCGGCAAACGAACAGGATGTGGTCGGCCAAATGGTCCATCTCATTGAGGATGTGGCTCGAGATCAGCACCGCCTTTCCGGCCTTGGCCAAGCGGAGGAACAGGTCGCCCAACCCCTCGCGCCCGACCGGGTCGATGCCGTTGAGCGGCTCGTCTAGCACGAGCAAATCGGGATCGTGCACCAGCGCTTGGCCAAGCTTGATCCGCTGCCGCATGCCTTTCGAGTAGGTTCGAACCGGCCGGTCGGCGCGGTCGGCCATGCCCACCGTCTCCAGCACCGACTCGGTGCGGCGCCTGGCCTCCGCGCCGGTGAACCCGTGCAGCCCGGCCGTGACGCGCACCAGCCGGCGGCCGGACAACTCGTCCCATGTCGCGTCGCCGTACGGGCAGAAGCCGACGTGCGCCTTGGCCTTGGCCAGCCAGGCGTCGTGGCCACAGACCTGAATCTCGCCGAGGCTGGCTTGGCTTTGGCCGGTGAGCAGTTTCAGCAAAGTGGTTTTGCCGGCACCGTTCGGGCCGACCAAGCCGGTGATGCCCGGGCCGATCTCGAGGCTGATGCCGTTCAGCGCCATCAACGGCCCGAACCACTTCGAGGCATTCCGCACCTCGACGAGCGGGGACGATTCAGTGGTGGCTGGGCGTTCGAGGGTCATGACCGGTGCTGCAACTGGCGGAGGCGAAACAGGATGGCAATGATGGAACAAACAGAGACCCCGGCGACCACCCCGGTCGCCCCCTCAAAAAGTTCGTCCACCTCGCCGAAACAGCGGCTGCCCAGGATGTAGACGTCGCGCCAGAAGTTCAGCAAGCCCCAGTGGGAGTTGTCGAACTCGTCACTCAAAATCTCGCTGAGCACCGGCAGGAACACAAACAAACCGCCCCACAGCATCACCAGTGGCACCGGCCGCGGCATCCACGACACCAGCGCCAACAGCAACAGCCCGACCGCCACCGAGAGCAGCGCCCCGTAGCCGACGATGCCGAACGCGATCCCGTATTTTTCGCTGAAGTAGTCTCCCGGCTCCCCCAGCAGGCCGTACTCGAGGAACAGCACCAGTGCCGGAAGCGTGGTCGTCAGGCTGATGAGCAGCCCGATCGCCAACAGTTTCCCGAGCGCGTAGTGGATGATGCCGATCCGGCGTGACAAATAGAACATCAGGCCGCCCCGGCTGTGGTCGTTGCCGGCCAGCACCGAGCCGGCGAACGCCAGCAGAATCATCGTCACCGTGCCCTGTGCCAGCATGAAATTAAGGTAAGTGGTGCCGGAACCGTCCAGGTCTTTCAGCATGTTGGTGAGCAGTTTTTCCACCTGCGGAAACTGCTGCCGGAGTGTCGCCAGCAGGTAGATCGCGCCAAACATGAACAGAAAGCTCATCGACGCGACGGCAAACAGCAGCCAAAACAATTTCCGGCGGAAGACCAAATGCAGCGCCGTCCGGGCAATCGGCCAAACGGCAAACCAGACTGGTCGCACTGTTGTCGTTTCGTTTTTCGGCACGGGCAGGCTCACGAGGCCACCCCGCTTTCCCCGCGCTTGGCCAAGCCGACGAGCCGGCGGTACACCGTCCGCAAGTCCATCTCCTCCGGCTCGAGACCAGTCAGCGTCACCCCGGCCCGCTTGGCTAGGCGGAAGAACTGCCGGCTTGCCCACTCTGCGGGAACAACCGCCCGCGCCTGGCCGGGTTCCTCCACGGGCGACACCTCCACGCCGGCCCGTTGCAGTGCCGCGAGGAAGGCGTCGTTGGCCGCGCCGTTCCCGTTTTTCCAGCGGAGCAAAAACGCGTGCGCCTGGCCCGCAAGCAATTCGTCGAGCGACCCAGAGGCGGCGACTTGGCCGTTCTCCAAGATGATCGTGTGACGGCAAACGTGCTCGATGTCGCCGAGCAGGTGCGTCGAGAACAGCAGCGACTTGCCGGGCCGCTGCGCGAGCGACTTGAGCAACGCGAGCATCGCCGTGCGCCCGTCGGGATCCAGCCCCGAAGTCGGCTCGTCGAGCAACAGCAGATCCGGATCGTGCACCAGCGTCGCCGCCAGCTTGATGCGCTGGACCATGCCGGCGGAGTAATTCTCGAGCCGCCGATACCGCGCCTCCTCGAGGCCCAGTTGCGACAACAGCTCATGCGCGCGGCGCAACGCCAGCTTGCGCGGCATCCCATTCAACTCCCCGGACAGACCGACATACTCGATGCCGTTGAGGCCGGGCGTCACGCCTTCGCGCTCCGGCATGTAGCCGATGCGGCCACGCAGCCCGACGCCGTTCCTGGCCATGTCCGACCCGAACACCCGCGCCGTGCCGCCGGTGTGCCGGACAAGCCCGAGCAAAATCTTGATCAGCGTCGATTTGCCCGCGCCGTTCTGCCCGACCAGCCCGATCGCCCCCGGCTCCACCGACAACGACACGCCGTCCAGCGCCAGCACGGAACCATACCGGTGAGTCAGGGACTCGATTTCAAAAAGCGGCGTCACGAACTTGATCGGCGGGCACGCTACACGGGGCCTGCGTCGCGCGCCATGTTTTCCAGCCAGTCGCAGGTCGGGGGCAGCACGCTCTGCCAGCGGAACCCGAACGACCGCTCCCACGCCGCCGCGCGCATCGCGTCGTATTTCGAGGGGTCGTTGGCCAGGCCGATGACGGCCTCGGCCAGGCTCTCCGGCGTCTCGGCTTCGCTGACGAGGCCGGTTTGCCCATGCACGGTCGAGTCCACCAGCCCGCCGACCGGGTAGACCACCACAGGCGTGCCCATCGCGTTGGCCTCGATCACGTTGAGCCCCCACCCTTCGCGCATCGACGTGTGCAGCAGCAGGTGCGCCTTTTGCAGCTCGATGTTTTTCTCCGCGTCGTCGAGGCGACCGGCGATCGTCACGGCATCCGACAGGCCAAGCTCGCCGACCTGTGCCTCGATCCGCCATTGGTCCTGCCCCCAGCCGATGATGGTCAACTCCGCCTCGCAGCCCTGTTCGCGCAGCAACGCGAGCGTCCGCACCACGTGATCGACCCGCTTGTTCGGGGCCAACCGAGCGAGGGCAATCAGCCGCAGCGGCTTGGCCAAGCGCTTGGCCGGGAGGGTCGGCAGCGGCTCGGTGTCGGTGCCGTTTGGCCAGACGCGCACGTCGCGCACGCCGTGGCGGATCAACTGTTGGCGGGTTGATTCCGACACGGTCCAAAACGGAACGCCGGCGTACAGCCGCTGGAAAAACCGCTCCTGCGTCTGGCCAACCGCGCTGGTCAGGCGGCCGTAAAATGCGTGCCAGATCGGCCCAAGCACCTCGTGAATGTAGGCGACGCAGTTCGTGCCGGCCCACCACGGTGCGAACCACGGGAGGCCGTGGTGCTGGTCGATCACGAGGCCGAACGGCTCGTGTTCGCGGTGGCAGCGACGCGCATGCAAAATGGACGAACCGCGTCCGCCGCCACGGATGATGCGGATGCCGTCGATCACCGTCTCCGGCTCGGCGCCTTCAAAATCGTTCGCGAACCAAATGACCTCGTGGCCACGCCGCACGAGTTCCGCCATGTGCCGCTGCGTGACCCGTTCCGCGCCGCCGGCGAGCGGGTTCTCCGGGTCGCGCCAGTTCAGCATGAGGAAACGCAGAGGCGTCATGCGGACAGCCCTCCAAACTGCGCAATCATCACGGCGTTGGCGTACGGGAACGGCCGGCCGTACTCGCTGGCCAAGGCGGCTTCGGCGTCCACGGATTGCCAAGCCAGGCGGCCGGTGCGCTTGAGAAACGTCGCCCGCTCGCTGCCGAGTTGCCCGGCGGCGATCATGCGGTCGAGCGCCGGGTTGTAGCCAAGCGGCAGCGTGATCACGAGTTGCCCGGCAGCGGCCAGCAACCCCCGGCAGGTCGTGATGGCTTGCGCGATTTTTTCGCCACTGTCGCCGTCCGCCTCGTCGTCGAACCCGATGTGCTCGAAGGTCGAGACGGACAAAATCAAATCGAACCGCTCGCCCGGCGCGAAGTCGGCGATGTCTTCGTTCACGATGCCGGGGCCGCGCTCGAACTTGTCGAGCACCGTGTGCGCGGTGTCGAGGTAATGCGGCGTGACGTTACCGACCTCGAGCACGCGTTTGTCTGCGAACCGGCGGAGGAACTCGGCGGCGACCGGCACCTCGACGGCGCGTTCGTTGGCCCACGTCATGTTGTAGCGGTGATAACAGAGCGGCAACGTTTTGCCCTCAAAAATAAATTCGCGCCTGGCCAAGCGCGGGATGATCCACGGCGCGAACGCACACCGCAACGGCTTGAGCAGCAGCTCGCCCGCGCCGAAGCGGCGCACAAACCAAGCGACCTTGCCAACGCCGCTGTTGTACAGGTGCGCTCCCATTGTCAGTCGGACGATTTACCCGTGAACGTCATACCTTTGTGTGGTCGATCGAGCTCTCCCTCTCCCCAACGCTCTCCCGCTGGGAGAGTGAGTTTTGGCGTTCGCGGCACCGTCTTGGAGTGCGATTCTCTGCACCGCTTTGGGATGCTCCGGAATGCGGCAGAGACGGCCGCACTCCAAGACGCTCCTGCGACACACCAGCACCGCTTGCCGACCGGGATACTCCGACCGAGTCTTGGGCGGGACGCCCAAGTCGGCACGCGAGACGCGTGCGCTCCCCATTCCCTCTCCCTCAGGGAGAAGGTGGCCGCAGGCCGGATGAGGGTGAACGCCCGGATGTTTTTTGTGAAAAACACAGTCTGTTTGCCGGGTTAGGCCGGGCGCGTCGCGCTGGCGAGCAGCGTCTCGAAGTGCGGCTCCCCTTCCTCGCGCGACACGACGCTGATGTCGATCTCTCCAAAGCCGGCCGACTCGAGCCACTGGTGCAGTTCGCTCTCGGCAAAGCCCAGCCAGCGGTCGCCGAACAACTCGCGTGCCTGGTCAAACTTGTGGGCGACGAGGTCGAGAATCATCAACTGCCCGCCGGGCCGGAGGATGCGAAACGCGCTGGCGATCGCCTGCGCCGGTTCCTCGGCGTGGTGCAGCGCCTGGCTGAGGATTGCGAGATCCACCGACGCGTCGTCGATCGGCGGATGCTGCAGGTCGCCCTGCCGAAACTCGAGATGAGCCAAGCCGTTTCGCGCCGCCTTGGCCTGGCCAAACTTGACGATCTCCGCCGAGTTGTCCACCGCGATGACGCGTTTGCATTTGCGCGCGAGCAACTCGCTGAGCAACCCCTCGCCGGAGCCGAGGTCGGCGACGACGATCTCCGGCACGAGCCGGAGCAGCAGTTGGCCAAACGCCTGCCACGAGCGGCCCGGCCCATACACGCTGTCGAACCGGCCGGCCACATGGTTGAAATAAACAAGATCCTGATTTTCGCGCCGCTCGAGGATGCGCTTCAGGTTGACGCAGTCGGACGCGTGCTCCGGGATCTCCACCGCGCCAGCGGCCGCCAACTCCACCAACTTGCGGTTGTCCGAGCCGTTGTCCGGGGCGATGCGGTAGTAGGCGTTTTTGCCGTCGCGACTCGACGTCACGAGGCCGGCCTCCTGCATATGGCCAAGGTGCATCGAGATGCCGGACTGCCGCATATTCGTGATCTCGGTCAGCTCGCGCACCGTCAACTCGCTCTCGTTGAGCAGCGCGAGCAACCGCACCCGCGACGGGGCGGAGAGGGCGCGCAGTGACTTGAGAGTGGAGGCCATGGAGGAGTCTCGCTGGTCGCCGACGGTTGCACCCCGGCCCCGGATATTCAAGTCAGGCGTTGAGCACCTCGGCCGCCTTGGCCAAGCTGTCGCCGTCGCCGACGTTGAGCATCTCGGCGTCGCGATCGATCCGCCGCATGAATCCGCTCAGCGCCTTGCCCGGGCCAAGCTCGATGAATCGCGTCACGCCGCCGGCGATCAATGCGCGGATGCACGCCTCCCATTTCACCGGCGAGGTGACTTGATCGACCATCGTGCCGGCGATCGTCCCAGCGGCGGCGTGCGCTTGGCCGGTGACGTTGCTGTACACCGGCGTCGTCGGTTCGCGCAACTCGACCTTGGCCAAGGCCTCGGCCAAGCCGGCCTGCGCCGGTTGCATCAACGGCGAATGATACGCGCCGGCAACCGGCAACGGAATCGCGCGCTTGGCCCCGGCCGCCTTGGCCGCCTCGCAGGCGGCGTCCATTTTGTCGGCGTCGCCGGAGACGACAATTTGGCCGGGGCAATTGAGATTGGCCAAGCTCACGCCGGCCTGGTCGCAAACCGAGCGCACCGCCTCCTCGTCGAGACCGACGATCGCCGCCATCCCGCCGGCGCTCGCCTCGCACGCCTCCTGCATCAGCTCGCCCCGGCGGCGCACCACGCGAAGCCCGTCCTCAAAGCCAAGCGCATCGGCCGCGGCCAACGCGGTGAACTCACCCAGCGACAAGCCGGCCGTCGCGTCGAACGCCAGTGACGGCACCTGCTCGCGGAGCAGTTGCAGCGCGATCCAGCCGACGAGATAAATCGCCGGTTGCGCATGCTCGGTCCGCACCAATTCCTCCTCCGGCCCGGAAAAACAAATCCCGCTCAAGCCGTAGCCCAGCACCTCGTCGGCTTGGGCAAACAACGCCTTGGCCGTGGGATGCGACTCCGCCAAGTCCCGCCCCATCCCAACCCCCTGAGCCCCCTGACCGGCAAACAGCAATGCAGTCTTCGCCACGGGCAAAACGCTACCAGCGAAAAGGGGGAGTGTGGAGGGGAAACTTGTCAACGCGACCTGTCCGACGGCAAATCGGTGAGGTAACGCGCGTGCGTTCGGGAGGCGATGCATTTTGTGGCGGACTCTGATCCGCCGGCGGCGCGCAGCACCTCGGCAATTCCTCTGTTGGCGGTCAAATCCAGCGGAGTGCCGTACTCGCAGACTTGGTTGAGTCGAGCACCGTGGGCGATCAGGAATTTCGTCACCGCTGTGTCTTCTCGCTTGGCTGCGTTGTGCAGTGCGCTGCGGCCGTAATGGTTTCCGGTGGGCACATCCGCGCCGGCCTCGACCAGCAACCCGAGCACCGGCAGGCTGGCAAACTCCGCTGCGGCGATCAGTGGCGTGGAGCCCCGGCAATCGCGTGCATTCACGTCCGCGCCGTTGGCCAGAAGCAACCGCACGGCCCCGAGCCGGTCTTCGTCGGCGGCCCGATGCAGCGGCGTGCGGCCGAACGGGTTTCGCTGGTTCACATCGACGCCCTTGGCCAAGAGCAGCCGGGCGGTGGCCAAGTCCGAACTGCCGACCGCCTCGTAAAGCGGCGGGTTGCCGGGAGCGTTGGTGGCATTGGCCAAGCTTGGCCCGCCGGTTTGCCCGGCACCTCAGCCCGCCAAGGCCCCGGCCGCTGCGGTGAGCAAAAGTCGGTGGAGGTGCGAGGCCAACATGTTTCGACGAAGGCTAATCCAAGGGCTTGATTGGGTAAAACTCGGGGGGGGTGCGTTGGCCGGTCATCAGTTTGCGGAGGCGCGTGACGACTTTGGGGTTGTTGGCGGCGACGTCGCTGGACTCGCTGATGTCCGCCTCCAAATCGTACAGCTGAATCTTGAGCGGGGTTTTGTTGTTTTTGCGGAGGATGTTTTGGCGGAGGGCTTTCCAGCGTCCGGCCCAGACGGCCTGCTGCCCGCCGTAGCCGGAGAATTCGCGGTAGAGGAATTTGCGCGGGCGCTGCTTTTTGCCAAGCAGCGTGTTGGCGATGCTGATGCCGTCGATGTCGGCGGGCGTGCTGGCTTTTTCGCCGATCAAGTCGAGCAGCGTTGGCATCCAGTCCTCGAAGCCGGTCACGACGTCGGAGGTGCTGCCGGCCTTGATTTTACCGGGCCAACGGACGATGAGCGGCACGCGCACGCCGCCCTCGTACAGCGACCCCTTGAGGCCGCGCAGCGGCTTGACGCTCTCGAAGAAGTCGTAATCCACCTCGGCCTTCAGGTGCGTGGTGCCGTTGTCGGAGGTGAACACGACGATCGTGTTCTCGGCGAGGCCAAGCTCGGTGACGAGGTCGAGCACGCGGCCGATGTAGCGGTCCATCCGCGTGATCATCGCGGCGTAGGCGGCGCGCGGGGTGAAGTGCGGCGTGTAGCCGTAGCCGTTGGCCCGGGTGAACGGCGGGTCGTCCCATTTCTGCGCGAGGTACGGCTCAAGCTCCTCGTCCGGCACGTGCAGCGCGACGTGCGGGATGAGCGTCGGGTAGTAGAGGAAGAACGGCTTGTCGCGGTTTTTGCGGAGGAACGCCAGCGCCTGTTCGTTGATGCGGTCCGGCGCGTAGTCTTGTCCCTTGAAAATGTCGTAGCTGCGCGGGTCGGCCGGGTCGGTGCCGTTGGCCAACGAGGCATGGCCCGGCACCGGCGGGTGGTTGTTCAGCGGGACGCGCTTGAGGTTGCTCCAGAGATAATTCGGATAATAGCTGTGCGCATGGCGCTGGCAGTTGTAGCCGAAAAACCGGTCGAAGCCTTGGTGGATCGGGTCGCCCTCCGAGCCGGGGAAGCCGAGTCCCCACTTGCCGAACGCGCCGGTGCCGTAGCCGTGGCCGCGGAGCAGCTCGGCGATCGTCTGCTCCGCTGCGGGGATGGGCCGTTGGCCTTCCGGTTTCACTTCGCCGTTGTTGCGGACGAAGGCGTGGCCGGGGTGCTTGCCGGTCATGAGCACGCAGCGCGACGGCGCACAGACGGCGTTGCCGGAGTAGTTGCGCGTGAAGCGCATCCCCTGCCTGGCCAAGCGGTCGAGGTTGGGGGTCTTGATTTTTTTCTGGCCGTAGCTGCCCAACTCAGCAAAGCCCAAGTCGTCGGCCATGATGAAAATGATGTTCGGCTTGGCCGCCTCGGCCGGCTTGGCCAAGGCCAGCATCGCGGCAGCGGCCAAGGCCAGCTTGGCCAAGCGGGAGAGTCCGGTTTGGAAGGGTTGCATCTGGCCGGGCAGCCTCACACAGCGGCGGGTGGCGAACAAGAAATCCTGAACGACCGGACGGCAAAAAAAAGCCGGCCAAGCCTCAGCTTGACCGGCCAAAGTTCTTTCCGGAGCGCCAAGGTTGGGGAAACCTTCAAGCTCTCCGGTGAATTGCCAGATTGATGCGATGTCAGCAAAAGTAGACATCCACGACAGCACTCGCATCAGACACCGTGCGAACTGCGGCGAGTAGTCATCGGGCCGGTTTTTTTGTCAAGCACTTTTTTTGAGTGCCTACGACTCCCTTCCCACGATTATCGCGCATTCGTTGCCGCAAAACGGTAACTTTTGACACGGTAAGCACGTATTTTCGGGTCGGCATTGCGACTGCTCTGACACCGGCACGTTTGAGCTACGCCGTTGACGAAGGCGGCTTTTGGCCTATGTTTCCCACGTCAAATTGAATCGACCATGAAAAAGACACTCATCGCAACGTTGCTCGTCTCGGCGGTCTCGCTTAGCCAAGCGGCGGATTGGCCCAACTGGCGCGGCCCGGATTACAACGGCATCTCGCAGGAAACGGACTGGTTCGAGAAATGGGGCTCGAGCGGCCCCAAGCGGCTTTGGAACGCCTCGGTCGGCACCGGCTTTGCCGCCGTCTCGGTGGCGGACGGGAGGGTGTTCACGATGGGCAACAAGTCCAACAAGGACACGGTCTACGCGCTGGACGAGGCCACCGGCGAGACGCTCTGGAAATACACCTACAGTTCGCCACTCTCCCCCAACTCCTACGACGGCGGCCCCAACGCCACCCCGACGGTGGACGGCGACCGGGTTTACACCTTCAGCAAGGACGGGCAGGTATATTGCCTCGAGGCGGCCACGGGGAAGCGGGTCTGGTACAAAAAACTGGTCAACACGTACAAGGTAAAGAAACCAACCTGGGGTCACGCCAGTTCGCCTTACATCACCGGGGATCGGGTGATCCTCAACGCCGGGACGCACGGCTTGGCGCTGGACAAACACACCGGCAATTTGCTTTGGAAAACCGGAACCACCGCCGCCGGTTACGCAACGCCGGTGCCGTACGATCACTTGGGCACTCCGGCGTTGGTGATCTTCGGCAAATCCAAGGCTTACGGGGTCCGAATCCGCGATGGTGCCAAGCTGTGGAGCAAGACGTTCCAGGACCGGTACCAGACCAACGCCGCCGACCCGATCCTTTACAACGGCAACATTTTCCTCACCACCAACTCCAAGGACGGGGAGATGATCCAGTTGCGGGGCAGTGCCGGGTCGTCGGTCCACACGCTGTGGAAAAACCGGGACATGAGCATCCATTTCAACCCGCCGGTGGTGGTGGGCGACTACCTGTACGGCTTTGACGGGCGCGTCAACAACAGCGACGACCTGCGCTGCATCAACCTGAAAACCGGCGACACCGAGTGGTCAAAAAGCTCGATCCCGTGCGGCTCGATCATGGCCTCCGACGGCAAGCTGATCGTCCTGAGCCGCAAGGGCGACCTCTACGTCGCCGAGGCGTCGCCGAGCCGTTTCAAGCAACTGGCCAAGTCCAAGGTCCTCACCGGCACCTGCTGGACGGTGCCGGTCCTGGCCAACCGCAGCCTCTATGTCCGCAACTCGCGCGGCACGCTCTACAAGCTGCAGATGAGCGAGCAAGTCGTCGAGCCGCAGCCGCTGGCCGTCAGCCTCAACGGTGCCCAGCTCGAGTTCTCTTGGCCGGCAAAGGGCGACTTCATCCTTGAGTCCACCGTTGCGCTTGGCCAAGCGGCCGACTGGAGCGAGGTCGGCAGCGGCACCGCCAAGGAGGACAACCGCAACGTCGTCCGCGTCCGGCCAAGCGCGGCTCAACAATTCTTCCGGCTCCGCAGCGAATGAGCTTGGCCAAGCGCAACGGCTTCACGCTGATCGAGCTGCTGGTCGTCATCGCGATCATCGCCATCCTCGCCGCGCTGCTGCTGCCGGCCCTGGCCAGTGCCAAGGAACGCGCCCGGCGGACGAACTGCAAGAACCACATCCGCCAATTCCTGCAGGTGGCCCACATGTACGGCGGCGACAATGAGCAAAAGCTGCCCAGCGGCCTGTCGGACGCCAAGGATCCCATGGACGACCACACACCGCTGATCTCCACGCCGATCCGCGCCGCCCTGCTCAAGTATGCCCCGTTCCGCATCTACGAATGCTCCAACCTCGGCAAGCCGTTCGGCAACCCACGAGGCTGGCTGTTCGAGGGCTGGGGCTACGTCATCGGCTACAACTATCTCGGCGGCCATTACCAGACCCCGTGGCCGGCGATGGGTGAGTTCCAGGGCTGGATCTCCCCGCAAACCTTGACCGACAACCCCAGCCTGCCGCTCGTCACCGACCTCAACACCTGGTCGCCCGGCTTCATGCACACCCTCGCCCCGCACGGCCCAAGCGGCCCGATCCTGTTCGACTACAACACCGACGAGACCGGCGATCGCGACTACTCAAACCCAAGCGCGGAGGGGGCGTCGTCGAGGGATCTCGGCGCCGACGGCGGCAACGTCGGCTGGCTCGACGGCTCCGTCCGCTGGAAGGACATCGACCAGATGAAGCCGTACCGCGGCTCGCAATTGTGGGGCGAAGACGGCGCCTTCACCGTCTGGTGAGCATCGCCGTTTTGGGGAGCGGGAGGGGCAAGTTCCACCTTGCCCCATTTCAAAATTCATTTGGGACGAGGTGGAACTCGTCCCTCCCCGGCCGATTCCGGCGCATGTTCCCAGCTGAACGCCTGCAAAAGGTCACCGGTGGGCATTGCCAGAATGGGCTGCGTTGTGTAAACCATTTCCGTGCCGAGCGACTCCCCCAGCATCCTCCTGCTGATCCCCGCCTACAACGAGGAGTCCCGCATCGGCCCGGTGCTCGAGGCGTACGCGCGCTATTTCCGGGAGCATCATCCGGACCGATTCCACCTCGTCGTCGTGCTCAACGGCTGCACCGACGACACGCTCGGCGTCGTTGAGCGCGCCTCGGCTCAGTTTCCCGAGATCAGCCACGTCAACATCCCCGAGCCGGTCGGCAAGGGCGGCGCATTGATCGAGGGACTCAAACTCGCGCCCGAGGCCGACCTCGCCGGCTACGTCGATGCCGACGGCGCCACCCCGCCCGCCGCCTTCGACGAGCTCATTACCGAATGCACCACCGTCGACTGCGTGATCGGCTCCCGCTGGATGGCCGGCTCGGTGCTGCGACAGGAACAAACCTTCCGGCGGCAATTCGCCAGCCGCGTCTTTCACGCGATCGTGCAGGGCCTGTTTTGGATGGGCATCCGCGACACCCAATGCGGGGCCAAGGTGATGCGCCGCGAAGCCGTCGAGGCGATCCACAGCCAACTCACCGTCGCCGACATGGCATTCGACATCAATCTGCTCTACGCCCTCAAGCGCTCCGGCTACACCGTGCGCGAACTGCCGACCGAATGGACCGACCAGGTCGGCTCCAAAGTGGAGATGGGCCGCACCTCGCTGGTGATGCTGCTGTCCGTGATCCGGCTGCGGCTCTACTACTCGCCCCTGTACCGGTTGCTCGCCCCGCTGCGCCCGCTTGAGGCGTGGCTCTACCGCAAACTCAGCGCCCCCCCACCGCTCAAGTAACCCCCGCTTGGCCAAGCGGCGAGAGCAAACCCGATTTATACCCCGAAGGGGCTTGGCCAAGTGCGAGGTAGGGACGGCTGTTCCCAGCCGTCCGTGTCGTGCGGCGCGCCTTGTGCTTTGAAATACGCCCTCGGCGCGCTGGGACAGCTCGCCCTGCCTTCAATACGCCTTGGCGGGACGCCAAGCCGGGCACGCGGGCCGCGTGCGCTCCCCGTGGCGTCAGCTGGGCTTGGCCGAGCGGACTCGCCCCTCAAACACCGCGCTTCGCTAAGGCGACCGCAATCAGAATCGTGTACGGAAATTAATTACCTGCTAACGATTCGCGCTCTTTGATCAATAGCTCGAGCAAGAATTTGTCGGATAAACCGTTTTCGTTGCCCTCCAAATTAGCAAGACAATCTTTTGCTGTTTGCCATGTTTTTTCTGATTCTGCTTGTCGATTCGTTTTAAAATGAATCATTGATAGTAATGCATTATTCAGCCCCGGTAAGAAGGGATGGGTGGCTGATGTGTATGAAAGCGACCGATCACACCATTGCTCAGCCGTTGTCATATCACCCGAACGGTACTCCACAATAGCCATAGTGAAACAAAACCAATTATAATAATTAGTCCCTTCCTTTGTTCTGCCTAATGCCTGTTGAGCATAATTACGGGCTAGCTCGACTTGTTTTGCGTCAATTTTCAAAAAAATAGATCCTTTTGCAAGTCGCTCAAACGTAGTGTCATGTTTTGGCTCATGGAACCTATCAAACATTTTTTGGCAATAAGTTGAATATGCATCGACATCACCTGTTTTGGCAATTAATGACGCCCCTAACTGCCACCACATTGTCGCAAAGTTTTCATTTCCATGAGGCGATTCCTCCTCGAGTTTAACAAATGTGTACACCCAGTTTTTTGCCTGATCAAAATTGCCTAATGCCAAGTTAATCCGGCTTGCATATAATTTGGAATACTTATGTTGTGGATCAGTTTTGTTTGCGGCATTGATGGCCACCAACGCCGAATCAAAATCGCCATTCCGAGCATAGCCTCCAGATTTCTGTCTCATCGATTCGGCAAATTGTGGCAAGCCGCCTTGTTGCCCCTGCATAATTTCCAAAGCCTTGTCCACGTCTTCCTGTGATAACTCCTGTCCACTTACAAGGGCCAGAATCGCCTTTTCTTCGTTTTCCTTGGCCTGTTTCCAGGCGAACCCGGCGATGATGGATGCGGTGATGGCGACTACCGATAAAACGGTCGCTAAAATGGCTCGCCGTTTTTGGGTGATGGCCAAGCGCTCCATGGCTTCCGCTTTTGCCTGCTCGGCCTCGGCTCGTTCCTGCTCGGCCTTGGCCAAGGCTTGGGCCTGGGCCAGTTCGCGTTGGCGGGCCTCTTCGCGTTCACGCTCCTCCCGAACGGCCTCGTCGTGAGATTGGTCAAGGAAGGCCATGGCCTCGTCGAAGCCGGCAAAGTAGTGGTCGGCCCAGGTCTTGTTGGGCTTGGTTTCCTCACGCCATGAGAGGGCGATCTGCAGGTCGGGGTCGCGGTAGTAGCCGGCCTTGCCCTCTTGATACAGGCTGCTGGTGTCGGCGAGGCGGCGGTAGATCTTGGCCGACTGCGCCTCGTCGTCCACCCAGTCGCGCAGGCGGCGCCAGGCGCGCATGAGGCTTTCGTGGGAGATGTCGATGACGGTCTTGGGCGTGATTTCGGCCTCGCCGCTGGGCATGAGGAAGGTGCGGCCCTGCCGGCGGAAGGCGTCCACCACGGCGCGGATTTTGGGCTCCTCCTTCTCGATGATCTCACACAGTTCACGGAACTGCATCGGCCGCCGGATGCCTCGGTTTTGGTCCACCTTCTCGGTGAGCGCCTTGAACAGTTTCTCGGCGATCCAGCGGTGCCCGTCGTCCGCCAGTTCGGCGTGAACCTCGTCGGCGTGGCGGCTGAGTGCCTCATCCATCCCGCCGGTGGCCTGGTAATGGTCGAGGTCAAGCGGGCCGTCCGCGCCGCTCTCATCCCAGTAATCCCATGTGCGCATGAGGGCGTGCTGGAGGATCGGCAACTGGTCGGGGTCGTCACCGATATCGTTAAGCAATCGCTGGACAAGGCGGGAGGTGATCTCGCGCTGGCCGACAGCCACCGGCCCCTCGATGGCCTGCCGGCGCTGGTTGCGATTGAGGCGCGGGATGAGGTATTCGCCGTCGTTGACCGCCTCGGCCAGGCCGCGGAACTGCGCGCAGTCGCCGAGAAAATCGGAGCGCATGGTGAGCACCACGTAAACCGGCAGGTCGATCTGCTCGCTCGCCTCGAGCAGCAGCGTGATGAAGTGCCCGGCCTCCTCCTCCGACAGCCCGCTCATGCGGCGGAAGCGGAAGATTTCCTCGAACTGGTCGACGACCAAAAGCAGGTTGGTGTTCTCCGGCAGGTCGCCCTGCTTGACGGCCTCGACCAGCCCCATGCCGCTGCGGGCAAGCGAGGCGCGGACGTGCGAGTGGATGTGATCCTCGCCGGCGTCGTGGATGTCGGCCTCGATGAGCGCCTCGGCGAGGTTGGTCAGCGGATCGCCCCCGGGGCGCATGACGGCGACCTCCCACGACGAGCCGGCGGTGGCCATGGTGCCGCCGTGCAGTTCCGGCAGCAGCCCGGCGCGGACGAGCGATGACTTGCCGCTTCCGGAAACGCCGACCACTGCGAGGAATCGTGTTTTGCGCAAGCGCGTCAGCAGCTCGGCGGTCTGTTCCTCGCGGCCGAAGAAGAGGAATTTTTCCTCAATCTGAAACGGGCGGAGTCCGGGGAAGGGATTGAAATGTGCGTCTTGTGGGTTCATGGCGTGTCAGTTGGCGAGCTTGGCTTGGGCAACAAAGGGGGCGAGGACGGCGGCATCGAAACCGCCCGGCTGGGTCAGCACCTCGGCGAAGTGAGTCTTGAAACGGCTTTTCCGGCGGTCCTCCGGCGGGGCGACAAGGACGACCTTGGCGCCTATTGGCTTGGTGCGACCGAAACCAGGCGCCTGCATCAGGTCCATCACCTTCATCTCGACCCACGAGCGGCCCCCGGCCCCGTAATAGATCAGCACCGCGTCGCAGAGGGTGAGTTTTTGGCGGTGGGCCTTGGCGATGTCGGATTCCTCCCCCTCGAACAGGGGCAGCGACACCTCGAAGCCCTGCGCGAAAAGGTAGTCCTCCAACGGCTCGATCGCCTCCTCGTCACGGGCGTCGCAGATCAGATAAACGTTGGCGGCGGCGGGCGCTTGGCCAAGCGCGGTCGGCTCCGGGGCGGTCGGCTTGGCCTTGGGCTTGAGCCGCTCGAGCAGGTAGCCCTTCAGGTTATCGAGCGACTCCTCGACGATCTCCGCGCCGGCATGCGTCGCGTCGTCCTCGTTGATGCGGCGGATGAAGTCGATCTGCCGGTCGTCCCCGGCGACCACGCCGCGCGGCAGCCAGATGATCCGCTCGAGGCCGGACTCGCGGCTCAACTCGGCGGCGATCTGGTTTTGCAAATCCGCCACTGACCGGTCGGCCTCCTCCGGAATCATCCCGTACCGGGCGCCGACCATGTGCACGGCCAGGTCGCAGCGCTTGAGGATGTCGCGCAGAAAATCGCACAGCTCCGGCCCGACCAGCGGCAGATTGTTCTCCGGCAGCACACGGTGGCCGCGCTCGACCAGCTCGCGCTTGATGCGGTCGCGCTCCGGCTGCACGTCGGTCGTCGTCGCGGCGAGAAATATGGTCTTCGCATCGGCGCTGATTTCGGGCGTCTCGACCTCCGCCGCGCCGCCGCCGTCGTAGTTTTTCAGCAGGCCGCAAATCTCGTAGGCGAGGTCGTAAATGCGGGAGAAATAATTTTGCCGCGCCTGCTCGCCGAACGCCTCGTCGTACTCGACGAGCCGTCCCGTGTCGGCGTCAAAGTCAAAAAACTCAAACCCGATGATGCTCTGCAACACCGGCGGCAGGTGACCGGGAATCTCCCCCGGATCCACCGGCGTCTTGACGACCTTGAAAAGGCGCGACCGGTCGCCCACTTGGATGCCGCCCGACTCGGTTGCCTCCCGGTAAAACTCGTTGAGCTCGCGCAGGCACCACTCCGACTTCATGTAGCGCGGGCTCATGATGGAGATCATCACCTTGGCCCCCTTGAAGGCGTTCATGATTTTCTCGTCGAAAATATCGTTGCCCTGGATTTTCTGGTCGCGCCAGATGTTGGGCTTCTCTCCGAGCAACTGCCCGAGGCGAACCTCGAGAACACGGTGAAACTGGGTGATCCAGCCCTTCTGCCCCTCGGTCAGCGGCTGGTCGTCAATGTGGGCGTAACTGATAAATACGTCATTCATGATACTCTGGCTCCCTCTGACAAATTGCGGTGGACGGGAGTTAAAGGAACCGGCCATCCATTGTAAACCAAAAAACCGCGCACGCACTTGGCCAAGCGAACGACAGCTCGCACGCGCTTGGCCAAGCGGGAAATGGTTTGCTCCGCCCGCGCGGTTTGGGGCACGGTTTTGTGCATCCAGTGAAAGGGAGCGACGAACCATCCCCCCAATCGCCCGCTGGCGACGCCACGGCGGCGGACGCCTTGGCCAAGGTTCGCGAGCAGGGCGGTAGCCTGGCCGGGCTGCGGACGGTTTGGGAAAAGCGGCGGCGCAACGCCTGGGCGGGGGACGTCGCGGTGTACCGCCAGGCGGTCGGCGCGGCGCTGAAGCTGGGCGAGGCGTTCCTGGCCTACGACATCGCCCGCGAGGGGTTGCAGATCTTTGCCGGGGATGTCCGGCTGCTGCAGTTGCAGGCGCTGGCGCTGGCCCGCACCGGGGCGACGCAGCGTGCCAGCGCGATTCTCGTCGGGTTGCGCGAACAGGGACAGGACGACGAGGAGACGTTCGGCATCCTCGCGCGCACGCACAAGGATTTGTGGATGATCGCCGGGACGGAGGAGGAGCGCGAACATCACCTCCGCCGCAGCCTGGACGATTACCTCAAGGGCTACGAATGCTCGGGCGGCTATTACACCGGCATCAACGCCGCCTCGATGGCACTCGTCGCCGGGGAGACGGAGACCGCCCGGCGCATCGCCGGTGAGGTCCGCCGCCTCTGCGAGGAGGGAATGGCCAAGGGCGGGCCGGAGTCGCCGGAGTCGTACTGGCTGCTGGCCACCGCCGCCGAGGCGGCGCTCGTCTCGCGCGACCTGGAATCGGCCCGGGTCAATTACACCCGCGCCACGACCGAGAGCAACCCGGGCGCCGCCGAGGTGAGCCGCACGCGGGGCCAGGCGCGGTTTTTGCTCAAGTCGCTGGGCGAGGAGGAGCGATTGCTGGACGACTGCTTTGTGCTGCCGCGGATCGGCCTGTTCACCGGGCACATGCTCGACCGGCCCGACCGGCCGTCCGCCCGGTTCCCCGCCGCGCTGGAGGAGACGGTTCGCGCCGAGATCGAGGCGTGCGTGGAACGGCGGGACGTGCGGATCGGTTATTGCTCGCTCGCCTGCGGCGGGGACATGCTGTTTGCGGAATCGATCCTCAAGCGCGGCGGCGAGGTGCACATCTTTTTGCCGTTCAACATCGAGGAATTCATCAAATCCAGCGTGCGGTTCATCCCGCGGGACGACCTGGTGGAGCGGTTTCACCGCGTGCTCGACAACGCCGCAAGTGTGCGGATTCTCAACGAGCATGGCGACCCCGACGATGGTGCCGCCTACGATTTCTGCAACCGCGTCCTCGCCGGGTCGGCCATCCTCAAGAGCCAGTTTCTCGGCATGGACATCGCCCCCATCCTGCTGTGGGACGGCAATCGCGGCGACGGCGGCGGCGGCACCGAGTCGGTCCGCAACTACTGGCGAGACGCCATCCATCATGAGGCCGAGATCGTGCCGATGGACCGGATTCTCGCCGATGCCGTGGCCGGCGGACTGGCCGCGACCGAGCCGGATCCCCGGCCGCCCAGCCCGGCCACCGGATCGGACGACCGAACCCCACAGGAAATCCGCGCGATGCTCTTTGCCGATGTTGTCGGGTTTTCCAAATGGCCGGAGCAGTGCGTCCCGCTGTTCATCCGCGAGGTCCTCGGCCGCGTGGCGGCGATCCAGGAGCGGGACGATGCCCGGCCGCTTTACGTCAACACCTGGGGCGACGCCATTTGCGCCGTGTTCGAAGACGTCGAGACGGCGGGACACTTCGCGCTGGCGCTGCAAAACACCCTCCGCGAGACCGACTGGGAAACCACTGACCTGCATCGGGACGTCCGCTTCCGCATCGGCCTGCACGCCGGGCCGGTGTACAAATGCTTCGACCCCCTGCTTGGCCGGGACACCTACAACGGGGCGCACGTCAACCGGGCCGCCCGAATCGAGCCGGTCGCCGTGGAGGGGCAAATCTTCGCGAGCGACGCATTCGCCGCGCTGGCCGTCATCGCGAAGACGGAAGATTTTCTTTGCGACTACGCCGGCACGCGCGAACTCCCCAAGGGCGCCGGGATGCTCGCCACCTTCCTCATCCGCCCAGCCCACTGACCCGCTTGGCCAAGCGGGCACGGGGAACAGACGCGGGCCGCGTTTGTTCTTCCGGCGGGCCGACGGGATGCGGCTTGGCCAGCCGGTCAACGTCAGTCCAGAATGCGGACTCGGTAGAATTGTGCCGCGCCCAAGTCGCCGCGCGGGTCGGCCCAGTCGACACGCCCCGCGTCGTTGGTCACCTCGTCCACGCCGATCCAGCCGGCCAGGTCGCTCGACGACTCGATGAGATAAATCTCGCCCGGCCAGCCGAGGATCGACAGGCCCGGCCCTTCCGCGCCGAGCGTCAGCGTCAGGACCACGCCGTTGCCGGCCATGCCATCCAGTTCGTCGTCGAGGATCAACGGCTGCGGTTCGGCGTTGCCGCCATCGCCGTCCGGCTTGGCCAGTTCGCTGCCGAGCTTGCCGCCGCGTTGGCGCAGCAGTTCGCCGGTCTCGGTGCGGCGGTAGCGCAGCGCGATGTCGAGCGCCGTGCGGCCGGCCTTGTCGAGTGCGTTGACGTCCGCCCCCTTGTCGAGCAGCAGCAGCGCGATCTCCTTGCGGCCTTTTTGGGCGGCGTAATGCAGCACGGTCTTTTTCCGCTTGTTCGCCGAGGCGTTGATGTCGGCCTTGTTCTCGACGAGCACGCGTACCACCTCGATGTAGCCGTTGTAGGCCGCATATTGCAGGGCTGTGTAGCCGCCCCGGTTGCCGGCGTTCACGTCGCCGCCGTTCTCGATGAAGCGCCGGACCGCATCGGCGTAGCCGTGGGCCGCTGCGTAGTGAATGTCGGTCTCGGCGCGAAGCTCCTTGCCGGTGCGCGCGCCCTTGGCCAAGAGCAGCTCCACCAGCGCGTCGTTCTTGCGTGATACCGCATCGTCGAGCGGCGTCTTCCTTCGCTTGTCCAGCACGTTGACCGCCGCCCCCGCGTCGAGCAGCCGCTTGGCCAAGTCGAGGTTGCCGTTGTGATAGGCGACGTAATGCAGCGCCGTCTTGCCGCTCTTGCCGGCCAAGGCAACATCGGCCTTGGCCTCGAGCAACACTTTGGCCACCTCGACATGCCCCTTCTTCGCGGCCAGGTGCAACGCCGTGTAGCCGGACTTGTTCCTGCCGTTCACGTCGACCCCGGCAGCCAGATGCGTCTTCACCGCATCAACGAGCCCAAGCTGGGCCGCGGAAAAAATCGAGCCGGCGGCCTTGAGTTCCTTGCCGGTTTTGCCGCCCTTCTCGCGCAGCAACGTGGCGATCTCCTTTTTCTTCCCGGCGAAATCGAGCGCCGTCTTGCCCTTGCGCTGCGCGTTCACGTTGGCGCCCTTTTCGATCAGCAATGCCGCCGCCTCCTTTTGCCCGCGCCGTACCGCGAGGTGCAACGCCGTGTAACCCTGCTTGTTGGCGGCATTCACGTCCGCGCCGCCCTCGAGGTGCTTCTTGATCGCCTCGAGATCGCCCACCCCGGCGGCAGCGAAAATATTTTCCGCAGCGGCCAATTCCCTGCCCGTCTTGCCGCCTTTGCTCCGGAGCAGTTCCGCCAACTCGGTGCGTTTCCTCGACACCGCGTAGTCGAGCGGCGTCTTATTTTTGCCGTCCTTGGCGTTGACCGGTGCTCCCGCGTCGAGCAGCCGCTTGGCCAAGTCGAGGTTGCCGTTGTAATAGGCGACGTAATGCAGCGCCGTCTTGCCGCTTTTGCTCGCGGCGGCGATGTCGGCCTTGGCCTCGAGCAACGCCGCAGCGGCAGCCGCTTGGCCGCGCTTGGCTGCGAGATGCAGTGCCGTGTAGCCGCCCTTGTTTTTGGCGTTCACGTCCGCGCCGCCCTCAAGGTGTTTCTTGATGGCGTCGAGATCGCCCACCTCGGCGGCGGCGAAAATATTCTCGGCGGCGGCCAGTTCCTTCGCCGTCTTGCCGCCCTTGGCACGGAGCAACTCAACAACTTCGGTGCGCTTCTTCGCGATGGCGTAGTCGAGCGGCGTCTTGTTTTTCTTGTCCTTGGCATTGACTGCCGCGCCCTTCTCCAGCAGCAGCGCAGCGGTGGCTTTGCGGCCATTCTGCGCGGAGTAGTGCAGCGCCGTTTTCTGGTACTTGTCGGCGAGGGTGACGTCGGCCTTGGCCTCAAGCAGCAATGCCGCCGCGTCCAGTTGCCCGGCGCTCGCCGCGAAGTGCAACGCCGTTTGCCTGTGTTTGTTCAGGGCATTCACGTCGACACCGGCCTCGAGGTGTTTCTTGAGGGCCGCGATCGAGCCGATCTTTGCGGCAACGTAAATCGACTTCGCCGCCGCGGCGTCGCTCTTGCTCGTCACGCCGACGCTGCGGAGGTAGGCGGCCAGTTCCCGCTTGGCCTCGCCCCCGGCGAGGTCGAGTGCGGTGCGCCCCTTTTTGTCCTTGGCCGCGAGGTCGGCCTTGGCCTCGACCAGGAGCTTGGCCAAGGCGAGTTGATTGTACTGCGCGCAGTAGTGCAGCGGCGCCTTTTTGCTTTTGCTCCGCAGGTTGATGTCCGCGCCGTTGGCCAAGGCGAACTCTGCCACAGCCACCTGGCCGCTCCGGATTGCGACATGCAAAATCGAGTAGCCGTCCTTGTTTTGGTCGTCGATCTTGTTTTCCTTGGCGAGGAAGCCGTTGATCGCCTCGACATCCCCCTCGGCAGCGGCCTGCCAAATGTTGGCGGGAGGGTTCTTCTCCGGGTTTTCCTGGGCCTGTGCGGTGGCTGTGCATCCCGCAGCAGCAATCACTGCGGCGGCCAAGATGTTGTGAAACGTCCTCATCATTTGCGGGCAACGTAGGTGAGCGGGGCGGGTTGTAACAGGGAAAAACGGACTCATGCCACGGTCCTTAGCACACAGAGTACCATCGGGAAAAACGGCTGGTTTTGGCCATATTGGAGGCAAAAAAACAGGGTCAAGCGCGTGATCCGGGCGCAGTGGATGTGCCGCTCACTCCGCCGCGCTTGGCCAAGGCCAGTCGCCGTCCTCCCACTCGATCGGTTTGCGCTTGCTCTCCCCGTACACGAACCGGCCGCCATCGTCAGTTTCGTTGTAACCAATGGAGTACAGCGTGAACGTCCCGTCAGCATCCCGCCGGTACACCAATCCGGCGTCGCTGAACCAGTCGCCCGGCACGGTGGCCAGCCACTCCGGCGACAGGGCGGTGAGGCTCGCCGGGTAACTGCCGTTGGCCAAGCGATGACTCTCCAGCGCCGTGACGATGAGCGCCTGGTCGATTGTTGCCTGGCTGGCCGACATTCTGATCCCCATCTTGTCATACGCAGGCAGCAGCATCATCGCGAAGACGTGGTACGGGGTGAAGCCTTCTCGCAGCGTCCGCACTTCCTCGTCCAACGATTTGAACCCGTTGGCCGCCAAGCGGCGGTTCTCCAGATCAATTCCCGCCAAGATATTCTCCGTGACGATGCGGTTGATGTGAAACTGATTTTGATAAAGCCAACCGTCCGGCATGCCAACCCCAACGGGCATCGACCCTCCCGTGACCCTCTCCAACTCTCCCGTCGCATTGCCGCCGCCGCCTCGCATCCGATCCATCCAATGGTTGATCATGTTTCGCTCGCCGCGAAAACACCGGGCCATCCCCTCCATCAGGTTGATCGGCTGCAACGCCTCGCGCAGCTTGGCCCACTGCGCCGCCGACCATTTGTGATCGACCGCTCCCTCCCAATACGGCTGCAGGCCAACCTGAAGGATGGCCACGCGCACCAGTTGCGAAATGAGCAGCGGCTCATTGGCGAAGCTCTCGGCCAAGCGGATCGATGTCACCGTGTCGTGCAGCGCCCCCTCCGTGTCGCCCTTGGCCAGGCGCGCCGAGGCCCGCAGCGAAAAGAGCACCGCCGCCTGTTTCGTCACCTGCAGATGCGGGAGGAGCGCGGTGAAGGCGTCCTCGTAACGGATGTCGAACCGGCTGTGCGGCCGGCGCACATCGCTGGCCAGCGTGGCCATGTCGGCCGCGTACGGCTCCAACGCGGCCACCACGGTATCCACCGGCGTGGCGCCCTTGGCCGGGGGATTGTCCCTCCCCAGAAGCGCCTCCTCCCACGACGCAAAATCCCTCCGCTGCCCATGCTGCCAACCGAAGGAGCTTCGCGGCGAGCGTTCCAGTTTAAAACGGTCCTTTGCCACATCGAGCGCCGCCGGGTCACGGGGTTTGCCGTCTTCGTCGCGGTCAAACAACGGCTCGAACAACGCCGACTTGGCAAAGTTTTGGTCGTCCGGCACCTCCGGCGGGACGACGCTCGCGAGATCAAACGTCTCGCCCTTGGCCTCCCACTCCGCTTTCCACGTCTCCCACTTCGTGCGACCGCGCCAGTTTTCAACCTGCCAAGCGGTGGTGATCAGCGCGATGACCGAAACAAACGCGATGAACAGGCGCTTCAAAATCCGCGCACTGAACAGCCACCGGAAGAATCGTGCAAATGTCGGCACGCCGGAAACGTAACCGCGTTTTGGCAAAAACGACATGACAAAAAACTCACGCGAAGCCGCGCTTGGCCAAGCGGGTTGGCTCGGGCATGATTCGGGCAGATCGCGCCATGCATGAGGTGAGTTTTTTGCAGGATCTGGCCGTGGTCATGATCGCCGCCGGCATTGTGACCGTGCTGTTTCAGCGCCTCAAGCAACCGGTGGTGCTGGGCTACATCGTCGCCGGCGTCCTCATCGGCCCGCACTGGCTCGAGCTTATCAAGGGGCAGGATGCCATCAAGTCGCTCGCCGAGCTGGGCATGGTGTTCCTGATGTTCTCACTCGGCCTCGAGTTCAACCTGCGCAAGCTCCGACGCGTGGCTGCCACCGCGCTGGTCGCCGCGCCGCTGGCGATTTTGCTGATGGTGTTCGCCGGCTATCAGGTCGGCCAACTGATGGGCTGGACGCCGGTGAGCAGCCTGTTTCTCGGCGCGATTATTTCGATCGCCTCGACGTCGGTGATCGTGAAGGTGCTGCAGGAGATGAAGCGCGACCGCGAACCGTTCGCCGGGTTGATCTACGGCATCCTGATCGTGGAGGATCTGCTCGGCGTGGTGATGATCGTGCTGCTCACCGGCATCGCGTCCACTGGCGACCTTGGCCTGCAATCGATGGCCGCCTCCACCGGAAAGCTGCTGGTGTTCCTTGTGACCGTGCTGGTGGTCGGGCTGCTGCTCGTGCCGCGACTGCTCAATTTTGTCGCCCGGTTCGAGAGCAATGAGCGGCTGTTGGTCGCCGTGCTGGGGCTGTGTTTCGGCACGGCGCTCGTCGCAGCCAAGCTGGGATTCAGCGTGGCGCTGGGGGCGTTCCTCGTCGGCGCGGTGATGGCCGAGTCGGCGCAGAGCCGGCGGATCGAGTCGCTGGTGGAGCCGGTGCGCGACCTGTTCACGGCGGTGTTTTTCGTGGCGATCGGCCTGTTGGTGAACCCGGTGCTGCTGTGGCAGCACATCGTGCCCATCATCGGAATCTCGCTGGTGGTGATGGTTGGGCAGATCGCCGGCAACACGTTTGGCACCGTGGTGGCCGGGCACGATTTCCGCACCGCCGTGCGGGTCGGCACCGGCCTGTCGCAGATCGGGGAGTTCTCGTTTGTCATCGCCACGCTGGGCCTGACGATGGGTGTCACCGACCCGAGCCTGTACCCGATCGTTGTCGGCGTGGCGCTGGTCACAACGCTGTTCACGCCGCTCTGGATTCGCAACGCCGACGGGCTGGCCGACGGGCTGCTGCGGGCCTCGCCCAAGCCGCTGGCCGGCTACCTCGCGCTTTACAAGGATTGGGTCGAGCGTTTCAAGGGGGGCCAATGGAACAGCCTCGCGTGGAAGCTCTCTCGCAAGTGGCTGCTGCAAATGGCGGTCAACATGGCGCTGGTGGCGGGGCTGCTGATCGGCGCCGCGACCCTCTACCGGCTCAAGCCGGCCTGGCTGGTGGAGTGGAAACTGGAACCGGACACGCTGCGCGCGGCGCTGTGGGTGGCGGCGCTGGTGTTGTCGCTGCCGATGCTCATTGCCAATCTGCGCAAGCTGCAGGCGCTCGGCATGCTGATCTCGGAGGCGACCGTCCGGCGCGAGTCGGCCGGCCAGCGCACGCAGTCACTCCGCGCGGTGGTGGCCAATGTCTGCCTCGTCGCCGGCACGGCCGGGATGGTTCTCTGCGTGTTGCTGCTCAGCTCCGCGCTGTTGCCGCCGCTCGGCGTGATGCTGGCGTTGGCGGTGGTACTGGTGGTGGTGGCCTGGCTGCAATGGCGCTTTCTCGTGCGTGTCTACGCCCGGGCGCAAATCGCGCTCAAGGAAACGTTTGAGGCCAACGAGCTTGGCCAAGCGGAGGCCGAGGCCGCCGACCTGCCCGCCGGTCTGCTGGAGGCCGCGCACTTGGACAGCGTGCGCTTGGCCAACGGCAGCCCGGTGATCAATCAGCGAATCGGCGAACTGGATTTGCGCACAAACACCGGCGTGAGCATTGTGGGCATCGAGCGTGACGGCGAGCGCATCGTCAACCCCGGCCCGGAGGAGACGCTGATCGAGGGCGACCGGTTGCTGCTGCTCGGCGAGGGCACCCATCTCCCCAAAGCCAAGGCCGAACTGAGCCCTTAACCTTCGGCCGTCTTCGGCTTGAGTTGGGGGAAGAGCAGGACGTCGCGGATGCTCTCCTGACCCAGCAGCATCATGATCAGCCGGTCGATGCCGATGCCAATCCCGCCCGCCGGCGGCATGCCGTGCTCGAGCGCGGTGAGAAAATCCTCATCGAGTTTTTGCTGCTCTTCGCCGGCTTGGTTTTGCAACGCCTCGCGCTGGGCCACGGGGTCGTTTTGCTCGGTGTAGGCCGGGGCGATTTCCTGCCCGTTAATGCAGCACTCGAACACCTCGATCGTCGTCGGGTCGTCCGGCGTGAGCTTGGCCAGCGGGATCAGTTCCTTCGGCAAATGCGTGACGAATGTCGGCTGGATCAGCGTCGGCTCGATGAGCTTCTCGAACAGGCCGTTGGTCACTTCGTAGTCCACGTAGTCGGGGCCGATCTCTGCGCCGAGGTCGATGGCGCGTTTGCGGCGTTCGTCCGGCGTGACGTCGAACCAGTCGTCGCCGCCCTTCTCGCGGATCAACTCCTTGTACTTCACGCGGCGCCACGGGCCGGTGAGGTTAATCGTGCGGGTGACGTTGCCCTCGGCGTCTTTGTGCTCGATGACGAGCGTGCCGACGACCTTCTCGGCGACACGCGTGATCATCGATTCGAGCAGCTCCATCATCGTCTCATAGTCGCCGAACGCCTGGTACGCCTCGAGCATCGTGAACTCCGGGTTGTGCCGTGGCGAGATGCCTTCGTTGCGGTAGTTGCGGCCGATCTCAAACACACGGTCCATCCCGCCGACAAGCAGCCGTTTCAAGTACAGCTCGAGCGCGATACGCAGATAAAACTCGCAGCCCAGCGCGTTGTGCTTCGTGACGAACGGCTGTGCCGCCGCGCCGCCGGGAACCGACTGCATCGTCGGCGTCTCCACCTCGATGAAGCCGCGCTCATGCATGAAGTCGCGAATCTCGCGGATGATCGCGCTGCGCTTGTAAAAGACCTGCTTGACGTCGTCGTTGGCGATGAGGTCGAGGTAGCGTTGGCGGTAGCGCGTCTCGATGTTCGAGAGGCCGTGCCACTTGGCGGGGAGCGGCCGGAGCGCTTTGCCGACGACGGTGAACTCCGCCGCCTTGAGCGTGATCTCCTCCGTGCGCGTCGTGAACATCGTCCCTTTCACGCCGATGAAATCGCCGAGGTCGAGTTTTTTGAGCACCTCGAACGCCTCGTCGCCGAGCGCGTTTTTCTGCGCGTAAACCTGCATCCGATCGGAGCCGTCGCGGATGTCGAGAAAGACACTTTTGCCCATCGTGCGGAACGCGGTCATGCGCCCGGCCAGCGCGACTTCAAGGCCTTCCTCGTAGTTTTCCCGCGCCCCGGCGCACGTCCCGTCCGGGGTGAACTTGTTGGCGAACGGCTCGATACCCTTCTCACGCAACGCGGCCAGATTGGCCCGGCGCTGCTCGATCAATGAATTTTCCTCTTCCATGAAACTCCCAAAAAAGGGCGCACAGTTAATCATCCCGCCGCCCGCTTGGCCAACGAAAGTTTTGCGCTTGGCCAAGCGTTGACGCCTCCCTCCCTCCCGCTAGACTTGGCCAAGCGACCCATCATGAAGACACGACTTTCAACCCTCCCCCTGCTTGGCTTGGCCGCCGCGCTGGTTGCCGCCGGTTGCACCACGCCCAAGCTCGCCCAGCAAAAACGGGTCGTTTACGGCGAACGCAACGAGCACGAACTGGCCTATGAGTTTCTGCAGCCTCGGAAACCCAACGGCCTCGGCGTTGTGGTGATGGTGAGCGGCAGTTGGCGGTCGAACCCCGACGACTTCAAGCCGATGATGGGCAAGGCGTTCCTGCGGCGCGGCTACTCGATGTTCGCCGTGTCGCACCTCTCCCAGCCCAAGGCGACCATCCCGGAGATTTACGACGATGTCACCCGCGCCGTGCAACACATCCGCAAGCACGCCGATGAGTACGGCATCGATCCCGGCCAACTCGGGGTCGTCGGGGCCAGCGCCGGCGGTCACTTGAGCCTCATGGTGGCCACCCGCGGCAAGGAGACTACCGGCAAACCGGACGGACTCGTCCGGGCGGTGGCGATTTTCTTCCCGGTCACCGACGTGCTCAACCCGGGCAACCCGGCCAAGACGGAAGAGGACGGCGGGCCGTCAAACCGATTCCGAAAGCTGTTCGGCGTCGACCCGGACGACCTCGACGCGTGGCACCGGGTCGGCCGCGAGTTGTCGCCGCTCTACCACGTTGACGGCGACACGCCGCCGGTGCTGATCATTCACGGGGACGACGACGAGGTGGTGTCGTTCCGGCAATCCGAGTGGTACATCGAGGCCGCCGAAAAGCACGGGGCCAAGGCCAAGCTCATCCGCAAGCGGGGTAAGGGCCACGGCTGGGCAACGATCCTGTGGGACATGCGAAGGTTCGCCAAATGGTTTGACGAACACCTCGAACCGCCCGCCGCCGACTGACGCTCACCCCGCTTGGCCAAGGCGGAACTTGCAACGGGACGGCCTTTGCGGTACTCAACTCGCCCGCGTTTTCACGCGGTTTCCCCGCTTCGGCCCCAACCGGGGCATTTGCCAATGGCATTGATTGTACAGAAATTCGGCGGGTCGTCGGTGGCCAACATCGACCGCATCCGCAACGTCGCCAACCGTGTGGCCGAGTACCGCCTCCGCGGCGACCAGGTCGTCGTGGTCGTCTCGGCGATGAAGGGCGTCACCGACAACCTCATCGACATGGCCACGTCGCTCATGCCGGTGCCGAGCGAGCGCGAGATGGACATGCTGCTCTCCACCGGCGAACAGACCACGATCGCCCTGCTGGCCATCGCGCTGCAGTCGATGGACATCCCGGCCGCGTCGCTCACCGGCGCGCAGGCCGGCATCGTGACGGATGGCGTCCACTCGAAAGCGAAGATCCGAAACATCACGCCCAAGAAAATTCACGCCCTGCTCGACGCCGGCAACGTGACCATCGTCGCCGGGTTCCAGGGCGAGACGAGCGAGGGCCACATCACCACGTTTGGCCGCGGCGGCTCCGACCTCACGGCGATCGCGCTGGCCTCCGCGCTCAAGGCCGACCTCTGCCAGATTTACACCGACGTCGACGGTGTCTACACCAGCGACCCGCGCCTCGTGCCCACGGCGAAAAAACTCGAGGAGGTTTCGTACGACGAGATGCTCGAGCTGGCCAGCCTCGGCGCGAAGGTGATGCAGTCGCGCTCGGTGGAGTTTGCCAAGAAGTTCGGTGTCATTTTTGAAGTTCGCTCCAGCCTCAACGACAACCCCGGAACCCTCGTGAAGGAAGAAACCCAAAGCATGGAGGACGTCGTGATTCGCGGCGTGTCGCTCGACAAGAACCAGGCCAAGGTCACGCTCGTCGGCGTGCCGGACAAGCCGGGCATGGCCGCCCGCGTGTTCCAGCAACTGGCCGACTTGGCGATCAATGTGGACATGATCGTGCAGAATGTCAGCCACGGCAGCGACACCCCGGCGACGGATCTGTCATTCACCATCGACAAGCCGGACGTGGCCAAGGCGCAGGGCGTCATCAACGGCATGCGCGGCGACATCGGCTTCGGCGAGGCGCTCACCGACGAGGCCATCGGCAAGCTCTCGATCGTCGGCGTCGGCATGCGCAGCCACTCCGGCATCGCGGCCAAGGTGTTCGAGGTGCTGGCCGGGGCCGGCGTCAACATCCAGATGATTTCCACCAGCGAGATCAAGATCTCCGTCGTCATCGGCATCGACAAGGCGGAGGAAGCCACCCGCGCCGTCCACGACGCCTTCCTCGGCTGACGCGCTTGGCCGGCGGCCCCGCGCCATGTAACCTCCGGCTAAGCGGCCACGTATCATTGGCTGGTGTTTTCGGATGAACCGCCCCCGACAGATTTCAATGCTTGCCGCGCTGCTGGCGCTGGCTTGCGCTTGGCCGGGCGCCTTGGCCGCACCGGCCAAGGCGAAGCCGGTAATCACCGACATCGACGGCAAAATCCACTCGCCGTTCGCCTCCGCCAAGACCAAGGCGGTCGTGTTCCTTTTTCTGCTGCGCGACTGCCCGGTGTCCAACGTCTACGCGCCGGAGATCACGCGCATTCACGGCGACTATGCCAAGAAAGGCGTCGCGCTCTACCTCGTGCACCCCGCCCGCGACACCGACGCCAAGGCGGCCCGCGCCCACGCAAAGGAGTACAAACTGAGCGCACCGATCGTGCTCGACCACGACCACAAATTGACCCGCTTGGCCAAGGTGGAAGTCACCCCCGAGGCGGCGGTGTTCGACGGCAAAGGGCGCTTGGTGTACCGTGGGCGCATCGACAACCTCTACGCCGATTTTGGCAAAAAACGGTTCAAGCCGACCCGGCGCGACCTGCGCGACACGCTCGACGCGCTGCTCGCCGGCAAGCGCTTGGCCAAGCGCACCACCGAGGCGATCGGCTGCTACATCGACTTTTCCAATGACAAAAAAAATGACAAATAAACTCATCCGCGCCGGGCTGGCGCTGGCCGGTTTCGCCGCGCTGCAATCGAGCGCGACCGCTGCGGCCAAGGCCAAGCCGACGTTCACCGAGGACATCGCGCCGATCATCTACAACAACTGCACCGAGTGCCATCGCGATGGCCAGGCCGCGCCGTTCACGCTCCGGACCTACAGCGACGTGAAGAAACGCGCCCGCCTCATCAGCAAGGTGACACAGGACGGCTACATGCCGCCGTGGCATCCGGTCGAGGGCCACGGCAAGTTCGTCGACGAACGCCGCCTCACCGCCGACGAGTTGGCCACGCTGAAAAACTGGCACAAGAGCGGCATGGCCGAGGGACCGGCCGACAAGCTGCCCGAGCCGCCCCAGTTCGCCAGCGACTGGCTGCTCGGCAAGCCGGACCTGATCGTGCAGATGCCCAAGGCCTACACCGTGAAGGCCGACGGCCCGGACATTTACCGCAACTTCGTGATCCCGCTCGACCTGAAGGAGGAGAAGTGGGTCGCCGGCTTTGAGGTGCGCCCCTCGGCGCGAGCGGTGCTGCATCACGTGATCCTGCGCATCGACCAGACCGGCGAATCCCGCAAGGCCGACGGCGCAAAGGGGACTCCCGGTTTCAGTGGCATGCGCGGCATCGGCCGCAGCGCGCGCGGCTCGCGCCGAGGCGGCAGCAACGACGTCTTCTCCGGCAGCCTCGGCGGACTCGGCGGCTGGGCCGTTGGTGGCACCCCTCGGATTCTCCCGTTGGGCTTGGCCCGCAAGCTCCCCGCTGGAGCCGACATCGTGCTGAACTCCCACTTTCACCCCTCCGGCAAGGAGGAGGATGAACAGACCACCATCGGCCTTTACTTCACCGACAAAAAACCAGAGCGCACCCTGATCGGCTTCCAGATACCGCCCGTGTTCGGCAGCATCTCCGGCCTCGACATCCCAGCCGGCGAAAGCAACTACGAACTCGCCAGCAAGTTCACCACCCCGGTAGCTATCGACCTGATTGGCGTCGGCGCGCACATGCATTACATCGGCCACACCGCCAAAGCCACCGCCACGCTGCCGGACGGCACCGTCAAGCCGCTGTTTTACATCGACGACTGGGATTTCAACTGGCAGGGCCGCTACACGTACGACAAACCGCTCCGCCTCCCGGCCGGCACGACCGTCGAGGGCAGCGTCACCTTCGACAACTCAGACGCCAACCCGCACAACCCGTTCAACCCGCCTCGCCGCATCAAGTGGGGACTCGAGTCCACCGACGAGATGGGCAGCGTCATCTTCAGCGCCGTGCCCGCGAACGAGGCGGATCTTGACGAGTTCAACGCCGCCGTCCGCGATCACGTCATCGACGAGGCCCGCCTGATGGCCGAGCGCCGACTCGGCGAACGCGCCGGGGGTGGTCGAAGCGGCCGCGGGGGCAACATCGCCAACCGGCTGGAACAATTCCGCAACCGCCGCCCCGGAAGCAACAGCGGCAGCCGGCTCGGCGGCGACTGGCGCGGACGGCTGGGCGCGCGCCTCAAGGAACTGGACAAAAACAACAACGGCGAAATCGAGCCGGACGAAATCGACGACCGCTCCCGCCGCACCATCCGCTTCATCGACACCAACAAGGACGGCCGAGTCAGCAAGGAAGAACTCAGCCGCATCAGCGGCCGCTGAGAGCAGCGACCAGACCCTCAAGCTGCCCGCGGGTGTGTTCACTGGAGATGGCGAAGCGATAAAAGGCGCCCTCGCTTCCCGTTGGGTAACGGATGCACGACGGGTAAATCCCGGTGGCCAACAGCCGACGGCGCATCGCCGACGCTTGTTTTCCGGAGCAATCGAGGCTGAACACCGGGAACGCCGTGTCGCCAACCGGCAGCCCATCGGCGAGTAACTTCCCCTTCACGAACGCGATGTTGCGGCGCAGCCGCTTGGCCAAGCCGGGGCGGGTGCGGAGCAGCTCGAGCGATGCCAGCGTGGCCTTGGCCAAGCCGGACGGCAGCGAGCTGCTTCCGGTGACGACTGGGTTGCCGTCGAGCAATGCCGCCCGCAGCCAGCGCGGCCCCAGGATCGCCCCGCCAAAACTCCCCAGCGCCTTGCTGAACACGATCGACCGGATCACGCGCCGCCCGGCCAATCCGCAATGTTCGGCCGTGCCGCGCAGCCGCTCGCCCAACACGCCCGCGCCGTGGGCGTCGTCGATCCACAGCGTGGCCAAGCGCGGGAGCCGCTTGGCCAAGCCATCCAGCGGTGCGATGCGGCCGGTCGCGCCAAAGACGCCGTCGGTCATCAACACCACCCGCTTGGCCGTGCGGCGGCGGCTCAACCGCTTGGCCAAGTCATCGGCATCGCAGTGGCGGTAACACACCACCGGACAGCCAAGAAATTGCGCGGCGTCACGCAGGCTCATGTGCGCCTTCTCGTCGATGAATGCCGCGTCGAACCGCCCCTCGGCCGCCTGGCCAAGCGCGAGATTCGCGAGGTAGCCGTCGCCAACAACGGTAGCGGTTTCGCTGCCGAAAAACTGCACCAGCGACGCTTCGAGTGCGTCGTGCGCCGGATGGTTGCCGGTGGTCATTCGCGATGCGCCGGTGCCCAGTCCGTCACTCGCCGCCGCCCGCGCGTGGGCCTGGAGCAGCCGGGGATGCCGCGCAAGCCGATAGTAGTCGCACCCGCCAAAGTAGATCAGCCGCCTGCCGCGATAGCGCACGTGCGTGGCCCCGTCCGGCTGGATGGCTGCGGGCAGACTCACGGCTTGGCCGGCGGCGGGTCGAGTTTTTGCAGGATGCCCGCCTTCAGCTCGGCGTACTGCGTTTCGCGCACCTTGGCCAACTGCGCGCGCGCGGCGTCCGCCTGCCCAAGGTGCGCGTGGATGCGGGCAAGGTGAATCCGCACCCCCTCCGCCTCGACCGGCGACGGCGCGATCGCGAGGGCATCGTTCCACGCGGCGAGGGCGGCCTTGGCATCGAACGGCTGCGTGCCCAGTTGCGCCATGGCGGCGTCGGCGGCAAGGGTGAAATTTTTCGGGTCGAGCGCGCGCGCCTTTTTGAACAGCCCTATCGACTTGGCCCCCACTGCGGCACGGTCGATCAAGTAGTAGCGCGCCGCCTCGCCGGGATACGAAAAAATCAGCGTGGCGAGATTTCGCAGGTAAAGCGGCTCCATTGGAGCAAGTGCACCGGCTTTTTCAAAATGCCGGAGTGCCTCGGGGATGTTGCCCATTTTGCCGTGCGCCTTGCCGAGGTTGTTCCATGCAACCGGGTTTTTCGGCGCCCGCTCAAGCGCCTTTTTCCACTGCGCCATCGCCTTGTCGATCTCGTTGAGGTCGCTGAAATAACTGCCGTACGCCAGCCGCGCACGGACGTGGCCGGAGTGGCGACTGAGGAACGACTCGTACGCCTCGCCGACCTTGCTGAGCCGCTGACGCACCTGCAGGTCGAGGGACGCGGGATCGGTGCCGGCCTGTTTCGCGGCGAGTTTCGCGTTGTCGCGAATCCATTCGTCGACCTCGTCGTGCGCCTTGTCGTCCAGCTCGAGCAGTTGGCGAAACTCCCGCTCGGCCGCCGCGTCCGACGCACCCACCGGCTTGGCCACCTCTGCCACCGCTTGGCCGGGCGGAAGCAGAAGCGCCGCCATCAACATCGCAGCCAAACAGCGCCTTTCGCGAGCGTTCACCCTCATCCGGCCTGCGGCCGCCTTCTCCCTGGGGGAGAAGGCACCATGCCGCCCGCGCTTGGCCAAGCGAGGCTGGGAGGGCGCGGGAGGGGCAAGTTCCACCTTGCCCCATTTTATGTTTTGTTTGGGGCGAGGTGGAACTCGCCCCTCCCAAACGTTGGCCAAGCTCCCTCTCCCAGCGGGAGAGGGCCGGGGAGAGGGAGAAAGCGAAATATTTTTTCTGGATCGCAGCAGATTCACGCGCACGGAACCGTTTCGCGGATCGGGGCAATTTTCAAGTTTCGAGTAATCCGCTTGAAACTGGAAACGTGAAACTTGAAACTCCCCGAAGTGACGTATTCCGAGGCGATCGATTCCCTGCTCGACCTGACCCTGTTCGGCTCAAAGCTGGGGCTGGACACCCCCCGGCGGCTCGCCGCGTTGGCCGGCTCGCCGCACGAGCGGCTGCGGTTCATCCACGTCGCCGGCACCAACGGCAAAGGCTCGGTCTGCGCGATGCTCGAGTCGATCTACCGCGAGTCCGGCCTGCGCACAGGGCTGTTCACCTCGCCGCACCTCGTGTCGTTCCGCGAGCGGATGCAGGTCAATCGCGAGCTGATCCCGGAGGAGACGCTCGCCCGGCTGACGGCGCAGCTCCGCGACTTCGCCGCAGAACTTCCAGAGGGCCAAGGGCCGACTTTTTTTGAGATGGCCACGGTGATGGCGCTGTGCCATTTCGCCGAGCAGGCGTGCGACATCGTGCTGTGGGAAACCGGCTTGGGCGGCCGGCTCGACGCGACGAATATCGTCACGCCGCTGGCCAGCGTGATCACCAACATCGGGCTCGACCACACACGCTGGCTCGGCGAAACGCACGCCGCCATCGCCGCCGAGAAGGCCGGCATCATCAAGCCCGGCGTCCCGGTGCTGACGTCGGTCGATCACCCGGAGGCGCTGGCGGTGATCCGTGCCGAGGCGGCGCGGCACGGCGCGGAATTGACCGAGCTTGGCCAAGCGGAGGACACGATCGACCTGCCGCTGGTCGGACCGCATCAACAAACCAACGCAGCCTTGGCCGGGGCGGTGGCCGAGCAGCTGCAGCCGGAGTTGCCGGTGTCGCCCGGGGCGGTGCACGACGGCTTGGCCAAGGTGCATTGGCCGGGGCGGCTGCAGCTTGTCCGGCGCGGCGCGCAGACGGTGCTGCTCGACGGCGCGCACAACGCCGAGGGCGCGGCGATGCTGCGGCAGGCGATTGCGGAGGCGCTCGACGGCGAGCCGCCGGTGCTTATCCTCGGTATGCTGAATGAAAAGGACGGCGCGGGCTTTTGCGCCGAGATGGCGCCGTTGGCCAAGCGCATCGTTTTGTCGCCGGTGGACAGCGGCAACTCTGCTGAACCACGGGAGTTTGAGGCGCCGTGCCGGGCCGCCAACCCGGCGGCGGCGGTCGAGGTTGCGGAGTCGCTTGGCCAAGCGCTGGATCGTTGCACCGCCGAGCCGTTCGTCGTGGTCACCGGCTCGTTTTACCTCGTGGGCGAGGCGATGGAGCGGCTCGGGCTGGCTCCATCGCCGACCCAGGCCGAGCTGCGACTCAACGACTGGGGCGCTGCGGGAGGGGCGAACTCCACCTCGCCCCCCATTTGAGACCACTCGATTTGATTCATTTTAGAGCCGCAACGTACGGAAAGTGGGACGAGTTGGGACTCGTCCCCCCCTTGAGTGTGCCGGGTGGATTTCGGATTGACTTGGCAGGGGGAGGTTCGGCATAAAGCTGGGCGACGGCGAGGCGCGTTCGTCTATCGGTTAGGACGCTGCCCTCTCAAGGCGGAAAGACGAGTTCGATTCTCGTACGCGCTACCATCTCGCCGACACCGCGGCCGGCAAACCCATGACACCGTTTCAAATCATCTTCACTCCCGCCGCTGCCGCCGAGCTGGGCACGCTGCCGAAGGAGCTGCAGTTGGAGATCCTCGGCGAGTTTCGCGGACTGCCCAACGATGTGCGCAGTGACGAGATGGACAACTTCGGCAAGCTCAACCGCGACGGGCGGCACCTGTTCCGCTTTCGGCTCGGCAATTACCGGGTGTACTTCGAGCGGCACGATCTGGGCGTGTTGATCCACCGCATCCTGCACGCGAAGAAACAGCTCCGGGATTTTCTTTACCGCAACAAGCTGCCGGGCGGGGAGGATCGCGTGCTGGAGGAGACGCCGGAATTCTGGAAGCTGATCGAGTCGGCCAAGTCGGCCGCCTGTTAGCTACTGCAGATCCTCGCCCAACTCGACGTTCCAATACGCCATGTCGAGGAAGTGCCGCCAGCTCTCGTGGTAATGCAGGCTGAAGCGCACCTGCATAAACGGATGCCACCGCGGCTTGCGCGGCTGCCGGATCAGGTGCATCCCGGCCTGCTCCGGCGTGCGGTTGGATTTGCGCGAATTGCACGGGACGCAGGAGCAGACGATGTTCTCCCACGAGGTCGGGCCGTCCAGTTGCCGTGGCACGACGTGATCCAGATTGAGATCCCGCGTGTCATGTTTTTTGCCGCAGTATTGGCAGGTGTTCTTGTCACGCTGAAAAATATTGTGCCGCGTGAACTTGACCTCCTTGCGCGGCACGCGATCGTACACCATCAGCAGGATGACGCGCGGCAGGCGCAGCTTGATGCTCACGCCGTGGATGCTCTCCGGATCCGGCTTCTCCTCGGACAGATCAGCCCATTGGTGAAAGCCGAACGTGTTGAAGTCGCCGTTCTCACTGTGCACAACCTGCGCGTTGCCCTCGAAGAGCATCGTCAATGCCCTGCGGGCGGAACAGATGTTCACCGCCTGCCAAAGTCGGTTCAGTACCAGAACCGGCTGATGTAACAGCGCTTCCATGGCCGGAAAAAGTGGCCGGGAAGCTATCACGGCCATTTTGCCGGAGTCAAACCCCAACGAAAACAATGAGTTTGGCCTTCAATCCGGCGCTGGCGGATGATAAAGCGGCGGCAGCGTTCACATGAAAAAACTCACTCCCCTCCTCACCGCGTGCCTGTTCGCGCTTGGCCAAGCGACCCCCGAAGCGGCCAAGCGGCCGAATATCCTGTTCATGATGTCCGACGACCACGCCTCCGAGGCGATCGGCGCTTACGGCTCGTGGCTCAAGGAATATTGCCACACACCGACCCTCGACCGGCTCGCCGCCGAGGGGATGCGCTTCACCAATGTCTGCTGCAACAACTCCATCTGCTCGCCGAGCCGCGCCAGCATCATCAGCAGCCAATACTCACACGTCACCGGCGCGCTTAACCTCGGCTGCAAACTCAAGCCGAACGCCCCGAGCTACATCCGTGAGTTGACCAACAACGGCTACGAGACCTGTGTCGTCGGCAAGTGGCACATGCAACAGTTTCCACGCGGCGTCGGCGATTACGCGGTGACCGTTGGCCAGGGCAGTTACTTCAACCCGACCCTGCACCGGCCCGACGGCACCCGCGAAAAGTACAACGGCTACTACGCCGACCGCTACACCGACTGGGCGCTTAAATGGTTGAAGAAACGCAACAAGGAAAAGCCGTTTTACCTCAGCCTGCACTTCAAGGGGCCGCACGAATATTTCGAGTACCCCGAGCGCTGGGCCAAGCTGCACGACGGCGTCAAGATTCCCGAGCCCCCCAGCCTGCACGAGGACATCACCAAGACCAGCCCACTGCTCAAGGGCAAACATTACTCCGTCATGTACGACGACGAGGGGCCAAAAAGTTTTTACCTCGTTTATCAGGACTTCATGGCCAAGCGCTCCGCCGATCCCGCTGAGCGCCGCTCGCTCGCCTACCAGCATCTCATCCACAAATACCTCCGCTGCGTCGCCGCGATCGACGACAATGTCAAACGCGTGCTCGACCATCTGCGGGCCGAAGGCACCCTCGACAACACGCTCATCATCTACACCAGCGACCAGGGCTATTGGCTGGGCCAGCACAACATGCACGACAAACGGCTCATCCTCGAGGAGTCGCTGAAGATGCCGTTTATCGTCCGGTATCCGCGCGAAATCAAAGCCGGCAGCGTCAGCCCCAAGCTCGGCATGAACATCGACTTCGGCCCGACCATGCTCGACTACGCCGGCGTGAACATCCCAAGCGTGATGCAGGGCGTGAGCCTCCGGCCGCTGCTCCGGGGCGAAGTGCCAGTCGACTGGCGGGAGTCGATTTTCTACGCCTACTACAACCGATCCCCCAAGCATTGGGGCATCCGCACCGAGCGCTACAAGCTAATCCGCTTCCCCGACACCGAGGCCATCGAGTTTTACGACCTCCAAGAGGATCCGCAGGAAATGTACAACCGCGCCGCCGAACCCGGCTTCCAAAAACAAATCGCCGCCACCCAAAAAAAACTGGATACCCTAATGACCAACACCGGCGTCACCCGAGAATTCCTCCTCAAAAAAATGGGCGACAACACCAAACTCCCCCCGCGCATCCACAAAAAACGGAGAAAATAAACCAAGCGCTTGGCCTGTGGAAGGGAAGGGAGGATTCATGTTGACTCTCGGGCAACGAGCCACAAGCATCGCCCATGAACATGACGGCGGAAAAAATTGTAACCGAAGCGCTGGGGCTTTCACCTCAAGCACGGGCATTCGTGGCCGAACGCTTGATCGAGAGCCTCGACGCCGATCCCGGAGCGGAGTTGTCACCTGCCTGGAGAGAGGAAATCCAAAAGCGCTGCCGGGAGGTGGATGAAGGCGTTGTCGAACTTCGCGACGCCGCAGATGTTTTCAAAAAAGCCTACGCATCGCTGGGATGAACCCCATTCGTTTCCACCCCGTAGCGGAGTCGGAAATGATCGATGCGGCAGCGTGGTACGAGGCCAAGCGGGTCGGCTTGGGCAGGCGATATCTCAGTTCTGTTCAGGATGCGATCAACCGAATCGAGTTGAATCCCGAGCTATTCCCGTTTGTCGAGGGTGATGTCCGCCGGTGCTTGGCCAAGACGTTTCCTTTCGGAATACTTTTTCGGGTTGAACCAAACTTGATTGAAATAACAGCCGTCATGCACCTCCATCGTGATCCAGATGATTGGAGAACCCGATAAAGCCCCTCACTTGTCAGTAACAAGAGCCGACCCCGTCATGTTAGTTTTACTCTCGTTCGCCGGGGAGTGTTAGCTAACGGTTTCGAGCTTAACATCGTCTTTTTGACTTGGCGTTTCTTCAATTATCGGACTGACCCTTTCCCCTCCGGGATAGGTCACGCCAACGCTTGGCCAAGCGCCGGGCTGATATCCCGCAGGGATTCCGTTTTGCAGCCCCAGGTTGAATCAAAAGATTCCACCTTGGGAACAAAGCCCCAAAAGAAACCAACCCTGAAAGCGGTTGAACAAAAACAGAGTCACCAACCGCACCGCCTAAACCCGCGACTTGTCAATAACAAGAACCGACCCCGTCACGCGATACCGCATGGCCAAAACATACATTATTTATCACTTATGTCAATAACTTTCAACAACTATTTTGGAGGTTTCCAGAAGTGCCCTTTATTATTTGGCCTGATTTGGGCAGGGAGCTTTCGGCGCTATTATGGTTCAGAATCAGTCCTCGTTGAACCGTCTGGCATTGTGCAATTTATAAAAACAGGGCGTTCCCACTTATTGAGTGAATCCATATTTTTCCAATCAACAATTTTACCATGATCAGGTCCCGACGAAAAATAAGTAAATTTCAATTGTGCTCCTCTAAAATTACAATTTCGAATTGTCATGGTTGTGACCACTTCAACGATGATATTTGCACCCGAAAAGTCACAGTTTCTAAATAGTCCCTCAAAGTAATTACCAGAGTTTTGTCGCGTACTACCACTGATGTACTGCAAATTAGCATTTCTAAAAGATGAGTTTTCAATTATGTGCCCTCTCTGTTCAAGAACAATTCCGCTCAAGTCTTTCCCGTCAAAATTTTTATTGCTCCAATCGGAATGAATAGCAGCACTAAACACAGCAAGATCATATCCTTGAGCACTGACATTCCCTGCCGGACCTTTTGGGCCAGCTGGACCGGCCACACCTTGTAGTCCTTGCGGACCTCTTGGACCTTCACTGCCTTGCGCGCCTTTAGGCCCCAGTGGCCCCGGGATTCCCTGCGGCCCCTCGGGGCCTCTATTCCCTCTTGGCCCAACCAATCCCTGTGAACCCTCGGGCCCCGCAATGCCCTGTGGCCCCGCCGATCCTTGTGGTCCCTCTGGCCCTCTGATGCCTTGCGCCCCCTGCAAGTTTACCCACTCTCCCCAAGTTCCATCCGGGTTCTGCAGTGTCAGCTTTGTTCCTGCCCACTGATGCGCCAATGTCGGCTCAACTGCCTCCGCAGCTGTCGTAACTACCCATTGCCCTCCCGCTGCTCCATCTGTGTTGGCGGTATCATTAAACAGATCCACTACCACTTTCCGTCCATCCTTCGAACCGGTAGCCGGAAGTATGATCACTTCATCGGTGATCTGCTTGGCACCGTTGTCCACCAGTTTCCTGCTCTCGTACTCATCCCCGGCCAATGTTGGCACCTTCAGCGAAACCTTGCCGCTGCCAAGCCCGGTTCCTCCCCGGTAGATGCTCAGCTTGATTTGTTTCTGCCGATACTCCTGCAGCCCCGGGTGCGGCAGCTCAAGCACCACTCCATCAGTCCCAGCCGACACTCCAATCCGGTACACGCCACCAATTTCGTTCTCGCCTATCGCTTCGCCCAAGCTGTAGGTGCCCGAAGATTCTGCCGGTGGAAGGTTCGTAATGGGGACAATGCTCTGAACCGGCTCTTGAGGCTTGGGCTCCTCACCCGGTCCGGATGGCTCTGACTCGACCTTGAAGAACACTTTTTGGTCAGTTTCGGTACGATAGAAGAACACAATATTTTCTCCCGTCCCATCTCCTCCGCCGAGCAGTTTCCACCCAGTTTTCTTCGCCGGATCACTCGTCCCGTAAACGTTGTAGGAGTAGCCCTTCTGGGAGTTGAACTCGACTTTGACGGATCGCTCAATGTCGAGCTGGACGTTCTGGGCTTGAAGCGTGGTGACGGAAAAAACCAACACCAATGCGGCAAAAACTCTTCCTGAATACCGGCAATTCATAACACCCGAAGAGTAACCAGCCTTAAGGCTAAATCAACCCCCGTTGAGGTTCGGCGGTTTCAACAGGTTAAGGAATCATTAGGGCAAGGCGCGTTAATTTTTTTGCTGCTTTTTTTGTTGGGCGGCTTTGCGCTTGGCTTGAGCCTCGGTGCGTTTTTGGGCTTGGGCTTTTTTGTGGTTGGCGACGATTGAGGGGTCGTATTTGCCGCCATACTGGTCGCGGAGGGTGTTGCAGCGGGTGCGGAGGCGGTTGAGCGCTTTTGCGTAATCCGGGTCGGTGGCGAGATTCTTCAACTGATCCGGGTCTTTTCGCAGGTCGTGCAGGTATTCGTACGGCGGTTCCTGCTGGAAGTAGCGGGCGTAAACGTAGCGGCGGCCGCGCACGCCTTCCCACTTCGGGATGGTGGCGTTTTCCATCAAGTGCTCGCAGAAGGTGTCTTTGCGCCAACCCTTCGTTTTTTCTCCGTTCATGATCGGCTGAAGGCTGTGGCCTTGATAATGTGCGGGCACCTCGGCGGCGGCGTAGCTGAGAATGGTCGGGGCGATGTCGGTGTTGAGCGCCATTTGGGCGGCCACTTTGCCGCGTTGTTTTTTTGTGGTGCGCGGGTCGTAAATGATGAGCGGCACGCGCAGGGATTCCTCGTAATGCGACCATTTGCCGGCGAAGCCGCGCTGGCCCTCGTAGTAGCCGTTGTCGCCGGAGAAGATGATGATGGTGTTCCTGGCCAAGCCGGTTTTTTCGAGATGCTGTGTCACGCGATCGATGACGTTGTCGATGCCGCTGATCATGCGGTAGTAGGCCCGCAGGTTGGTGGCGTATTTTTCCGGCGTGTCCCAGCGCCAAAAGTAGCGGATGCGGTTCATCGACTTTTTCATAAATTCAGGATGGCTCTCAAAAATTTTCGAATCAGCCAAGCGCGGCGCCTGGATCGGGACATCCTCGTACAGCCCGTCGACTGCCTTGGGCCAGGGGAAGTGGCCGATGCCGGGTCGCTTGTCACCGTCCTCGGCATGGGCAGCGTTGAAACTGACAGACAGGCAAAACGGAGCACCGCCTTTTTGTTGGTCGATGAACTCGATCGCGCGGTCGCCGGCCAGTTCGGTCTCGTGACGCAGCGAGCCGTCCGGCTGTTTTTTGGAGTAGGGGCCGCGCCCGATCGGCTGGAAGGAGTCGAACATCGTCTCGCGATCGGCTTGGCCGACTTTGACGCCAAACTTGCCGATGAAGCCGGTTCGATAGCCGGCCCGGCGCAGCACCGCCGGGTAGCTCGCTTGGCTGAATTTGCCGGCGATCGGCGGCGTGCCGAAGGTAAACTGGTGCGTCCGCTCGTAAAGGCCGGTCAGGAGGGTGGCCCGGCTGGCGGCGCAGATCGACGTGGTGACAAACATATTGCTGAACCGGACGCCCTCCTTGGCCAAGCGATCCAAGGTTGGCGTTTTCAAAAACGGGTGGCCGGCGCAGCCCAAGCGATCCCAGCGATGGTCGTCGGACAGGAAAAAAAGGATGTTCGGCCGCTCAGCGGCCTTGGCCAAGGGCGCGGCCGGGGCGGCAAGCAAAATGGCAAATAACGCCGCCGAGATGGTAAATGGAGCTTTCATGCGGGGCGGAGTATAAACTTGGCCATGCGCTTGGCCAAGCGGGGGTGAGGCGAAAAAAAGCCGGTATTTGGCGAAAAAAGTGCATAAACAGGGGTTGACACGGGGCGGAGGTTCTGGTCTGATTCCCGCCCTTTTTGGAGATGTACGCAGTCGTAAAAACGGGAGGCAAGCAATACAAGGTGACCGAGGGCGCCACCATCGAGGTGAATCGCGTGAGCGGTGACGAGGGCAGTGCCCTGACCATCGACACGGTGCTGATGGTCAACCAGGACGGATCCGTGAAGATCGGCACCCCGACGATCGATGGGGCCAAGGTCGAGGCCGAGGTCGTCCGCCACACGCGCGGCCCGAAGCTCGTGATCTGGAAAATGAAGCGACGCAAGGGTTACCGCAACAAGGGTGGACACCGGCAGGATCTTTCCGTTCTCAAGATCAACAAGATTAGCGCATAACATGGCACACAAGAAAGGACAAGGCAGTTCCCGCAACGGCCGCGACAGCGCAAGCCAGCGGCTGGGCGTCAAGAAATTCGGCGGGCAACCGGTGATCGCCGGCAACATTCTCGTCCGCCAGCGAGGCACCAAGTTCAACCCCGGCCGCAACGTCGGCATGGGACGCGACTGGACGCTGTTCGCGCTGGCTGACGGCCGTGTGCAGTTCGACAAGGGCGGCCGCCGCATCAACGTGGTTACCGAGGAAACCGCGGCGAACTAGGCGAGAGCGCTGACAATTTCGAATGGCGGGGCAAACGGCCTCGCCATTTTTGTTTTGACCCGGCCCCGGTTCCGGGCCGATGTCCCCCCACCCCGATGTTTGTCGATTCAGTCAAAGTCCAGGCCAGGGCCGGCAAGGGCGGCAACGGTTGCCTTGCGTTTTCGCATGAACCGTTCAAGCCCAAGGGCGGGCCGTGCGGCGGTGACGGCGGCAAGGGGGGCGATGTCATCCTGCAGGCCGACCACGACATCAACAACCTCATCGCGCAGTATTACGCGCCGCACCTTTACGCCAAGGACGGACGGCCCGGCGAGGGCAAGGGCAAGACCGGGCGCGGCGGAAGGAAGCTCATCGTCAAGGTTCCGTGCGGCACGCTGGTGTGGAAACTCCCGCCGCCCAAGCCGACCGCCGGGGAGCGGGACGTGCCCGTGCACCGCTCGCTTGGCCAAGCGGAGGCGCTGGAAATCAACCTCGAAGCCGAGCCGGAGGAGTTGCCCGGAGACGCATTAACAGAAGCGGAAGTCGTCGCCGACCTGACGGAGCACGGGCAACAGTTCGTGCTGTGCGCGGGAGGGCGCGGCGGGAAGGGCAACATGCACTTCACCACCTCGACCCGGCAGGCGCCGCGGTTCGCACAGGACGGCGAGGCGGGCGAGGAGGGCCATTACCGGCTCGAGTTGCGCCTGATCGCCGAGATCGGCCTCGTCGGCTACCCGAACGCCGGCAAGTCCACCCTGCTTTCGGCGATCTCCTCAGCGCAGCCGAAGATTGCCGCCTACCCGTTCACCACGCTGCACCCGAACATTGGCATCGTGGAGCTTGCCGATTACAGCCGGTTGACCGTGTGCGACATCCCGGGAATCATCGAGGGGGCGCACGACAACGTCGGCCTGGGCCACGCGTTCCTGCGGCACATCCTGCGGTGCCGCGTGCTGGTGCTGCTGATCGACATGGCCGGCACCGACGAGCGCGAGCCGTGGGATGATTACACCCAACTGCTCACCGAGCTGGAATTGTACGACCCGGCGCTGATCCACCGCCCGCGCCTGGTCGCCGCCAACAAGATGGACGAGGAGGCCGCGCCGGACAAACTGAAGGCGTTCCGGGCCAAGCTTGGCCAAGTGGAGGTGGTGGAGATTGCCGCCGCGTTCGACCTTGGCCTCGAGGAATTAAAAAACAAGATGCAACAGATCGTTGCCGCAACCCGTGAAGATTGATTTATGCTGAGAGCCGGAATTGTCGGGCTGCCCAACGTCGGCAAGTCCACTTTGTTCAACGCCGTCACCCGGACCCACAAGGCGGAGTCGGCCAACTACCCATTCTGCACCATCGACCCCAACGTCGGTGTTGTGACCGTGCCGGATGAAAGGCTCGAGGTGCTCGGTAACATTTCCGGCTCAGCGGAGATCATCCCGGCCTCGGTGGAGTTCGTCGACATCGCCGGGCTGGTAAAGGGCGCCTCCGCCGGCGAGGGGCTGGGCAACCAGTTCCTGAGCCATATCCGAGAAGTGGACGCGATCGTGCATGTCGTACGCTGCTTCGAAGACGGCGACATTCACCACGTCGACGGCAGCATCGACCCGGTGCGCGACATTGAGACAATATCAACCGAGCTGATCCTCGCCGATCTGGAGGCAGTGCAGCGGCGGAGTGACAAGCTGAACAAGGAGGCCAAGCGCGGTGACAAGGAGGCGGCGGCGCTGGTGGCACTCATTCAAAAAATCGAGCCGCACCTTGGCGAGGGCAAACCGGCAATCACCTGCGAGTTGAGCGACGACGAAGCCGTCTTGGCCAAGCGGCTCTTCCTGCTCTCGGCCAAGCCGACGTTGTTCGCCGCGAACCTGAAGGACACCGAGTTGGCTGAGGCCGAGACCAACCCGCATGTCGTAAAGGTGCGCGAATACGCCACCGAACATCACGGTTGCGAAACGGTGGCAATCAGCGCGCAGATCGAGAGTGAACTGGTGGATTTATCCTGCGATGAGGCGGCTGAATTCCTCTCCGAGATGGGCGTAACAGAGAGTGGCGCCGAGCAGTTGATCCACAAGGCGTATGTGCTGCTGGGCCTGCAGACCTATTTCACGACCGGCGAAAAAGAGACCCGGGCCTGGACGATCCGCATCGGCGACACCGCGCCCAAGGCGGCCGGCGTAATCCACGGCGATTTTGAGCGTGGCTTCATCAAGGCTGAGACCGTATCGTACGCCGACTTGGCCGCCTGTGGCTCGATTGCTGCTGCCCGCGACAAGGGCCTGTACCGGATGGAGGGCAAGGAATACGTCGTGCAGGAAGGCGACGTGATGCTGTTTAAATTCAACGTTTGACCGGCCAAGCGCTTGGCCAAGCCGATGAGCAACGAACGACCGGTTTATCTCGACAACAACGCCACGACGCGGGTCGCGCCCGAGGTCGTCGAGGCGATGTTGCCGTGCCTCACCGAGCATTGGGGCAACCCGTCGAGCGCGTACGACATGGCCATCGCCCCGGCCCGCATGATCGCCGACGCACGCGAACAGGTGGCCAAGCTGATCGGTGCCGACCCGCGCCACATCGTCTTCACAAGCTGCGGTACCGAGAGCAACAACACCGCCATCCAAAGCGCACTCCACTGCAATCCGGCCAAGCGGCACGTCATCACCTCGGCCGTCGAGCACTCGGCCAACATCAAGCTATGCCGCCTGCTCGAGAAACGCGGCTACGAGACGACGTTCCTTCCGGTCGACCTCGACGGCGGCATCGACCTGTGCGATCTGCAGGACGCGATCCGGCCCGACACCGCAATCGTCTCGCTCATGTGGGCGAACAACGAGACCGGCGTGCTGTTCCCGGTGGAGGAACTGGCGGCGATCTGCCGCAGCCACGGCGTGCTGTTCCACACCGACGCCGTTCAAGTCGCCGGCAAACTGCCGATCGACGTTCATCAACTCGGCGTCGATTTTCTCTCCCTCTCCGCCCACAAGCTGCGCGCACCCAAGGGCATCGGCCTGCTTTACGTCAAGCCGGGCGCGCCGTTTCAACCGTACATCATCGGCGGCGGGCAGGAACGCGGCCAGCGCGGCGGCACCGAGAATGTTGCCAACATCGTCGCCTTTGGAAAAGCGGCCGAGCTGGCACTGGGCCACATTGACGATGAAAACACGCGGGTGCGCGCCCTTCGTGACCGGCTCGAGCGCGGCATCCTGCAGGCCATCCCCGGTTCCGTGCGAAACGGCGGGGGCGAGCCAAGGCTCCCGAACACGACAAACATCGGCTTCGACGGCGTCGAGGCCGAGGCGATCCTGCTGTTACTCGACCGCGAGGGCATCTGCGCCTCGAGCGGCTCGGCCTGCACCACCGGCTCGATCGAGCCGTCACACGTGCTGGAGGCGATGAATGTGCCGTTGTCGCGCTCGAAAGGATCGCTGCGCTTCAGCCTGGGGCAGGACAACACGGAGGCGGACGTAAACCGGGTGCTGGAGAAACTGCCAGCGATCGTTTCGCGTTTGCGCGACGCCTCCCCCGAGCCGCTTGGCCAAGCGGAAGCACACTTGGCCAACGCAGACTAGCTCAACGCGGCGACGAACGACTTCATCGCCTCCTCCTGTTCCAACATCGACTCGACCAGCCTGAACTGCACGCGGGCGCGGTCGAGGTTTTGGCCCTCGCGGTGCACGCGAAAGTAGGTGTCGCCGTTCAAGTGATCGGTCAGGAAGCGGATGCCCAAAATAAGCGTGATGACTTTGCCGGACACCGCGAGGTGATCCCGCTCGGCTTGGGTCAGGAATTCGCCCGCCTCGGCAAGGTAGCCCTTGGCCAACTCCTCGAAATACTCCATCCGCATGGTCACCTTGGCCAGATCGCGCTCGTCCTCGGCGGCCGGGCTGGTGAGCGTGCGCATCATGTCGCCGAAATCGTAGTGCACCAATCCCGGCATCACCGTGTCGAGGTCGACGATACAGACCACCTCGCCGCTGTCGCTATCTAGCAGCACGTTGTCGATCTTCGTGTCGTTGTGGGTGATGCGTAGCGGCAGTTCGCCCCGCTCGTGGGCATCAAGCAGCAGGCTGACAGTGCCGCGGTGTTGCCGGCAGAAATCGATCTCGGCCTGCGCCCCGGCGAGCCGACCGACGCTGTCCTCGGCGACGGCCTTTTCGAGCGCCTCGAGCCGCAACCGGCCGTTGTGAAACTTCGGGATGGTTTCCTGAACCTGCTCAGGCGGGAGGTCGGCGAGCCGTTTTTGGAACAGGCCAAACGCGCGCCCCACCTGGCCGGCCTGGGACGACTGCCCGGCGACGTGCGTCGAGGTCACCCGCTCGATGAAGACGTAGGCCCGCCAGTAATTCCCGTCTCGATCCCGGTAATATGGCGCGCCGCCCCGGGTCGGCACAAGCGTCATCGTGCGGCGCGTCAGGTCTTGCCGGGTTTCTGCGCCGATTTTTTTACGCAGATGCTCGGTGGTCAGCTTGACGTTTTGCATGACCAACTCGGGGTACGGGAACACGTGGTGGTTGATGCGCTGCAGAATGTAGCGGATCGGCGTGCCGCCCTGCCGGCAAGTGACGATGTAGGTGTCGTTGATGTGGCCCTTGATCCAGGCATGGCCCTCCTCGAACTCGGCCACGATTTGAAACTGAGCGACCAGTTTTTCCAGATTGAACCCGTTGACCTCCGTCACGTCCCCCCGTTGATTGGTTTTTTTCGGCACCAGTTCAAGCGCAAACTCGCCCGCTTGGCCAAGCGGCTCAGGAACAGCCGAGGCTCTCGCCGCAGTTGAGGCACTTGAAACAGGCGCCGTTGCGGACGGTGACGTTGCCGCAGGTCGGGCAGGTCGGCGCGTCCTCCATGAAGTGCGCCACCGACTGGCTGATCGCCGAGCCGTCGTGGCTGTGCGAGTGCGCCGCCGCGCGCTCCACCGATTCACCATCCCCGCCCCCGCTCACCGGCAACTCGACGACCGGCTTGTTGACGCGCTTGGCCTCGGCCTGGCGCAAGCCGGGGATGTCCAGTTCCTGCTGGTCATCATCGCTCTTGGTCCGCTCGAAATAACCGGGGATAAACTGGATGCCCATCCAGCGGAATACGTAGTCGATAATCGACTTGGCATGGCGGATCTGCGGATTCTTGGTGAAGCCGGACGGCTCGAACCGCTGGTGGGTGAACTTGCGCACCAACGCATCCAGCGGCACGCCGTATTGCAGGGAGATGCTGGTCAGCGCGGCGACGCTGTCCATCAGGCCGCCGATGGTCGAGCCCTCCTTGGCCATGGTGATGAACATCTCGCCGGGGTGGCCGTCCTCAAACAGGCCAATGGTCAGGTAACCCTCGTGCCCGGCGATGTCAAACTTGTGCGTGACCGCCGAGCGGGTCTCCGGCAGACGGCGCCGGAGGGGTTGGTCGATCTGCTTCTGCAGACCGACCAACTGATCCTCCAGTTCCTTGATCCGCTGATCCGCCGGGGTGGCGGATTCACTCTCAGTCCCCTCGCCGGTCTTGGCGGTATTGAGCGGCTGGGACCGCTTCGAGCCGTCACGATAAATCGCGACACACTTGAGCCCCAGTCGCCACGCCTGGTCATACGCGTTGGTGATGTCCGCAACCGTGCACTCACTGGGGAGGTTCACGGTCTTGGAGATCGCCCCGCTGATGAACGGCTGGGCAGCGGCCATCATCTTCAGATGCGCCATGTAGTGAATGCTGCGCTCGCCCCGGAATGGCTTGAACGCGCAGTCGAACACATCCAGATGTTCGGGCTTGAGCCCGCTTCTACGGGTGTCCCCGTCCTCCTTGACGTCCTCGATGGAGTCAAATTCTTCCACGTGCGAGACGATCTGCTTCACCTCGTCCGCCGTGTAGCCCAGCCGCGACAACGCCTCGGGAACCGTGCGGTTCACGATCTTCAGCGTGCCGCCGCCGGCCAGCAGCTTGTACTTTACCAGCGCGATGTCCGGCTCGACGCCGGTCGTGTCGCAGTCCATCAGGAACGCGATCGTGCCGGTCGGTGCCAACACTGTGACCTGCGCATTGCGGTAGCCGTGTTCGTCGCCCTTGGCCAGGGCCTCCTCCCAGCAGTCGCGGGCGGCGTCCTTCAAATATCCAAAATCATCGCTTGGCTGGATCTCCTCCACGGCGTCGCGGTGCAACTGCATGACGCCGCGCATCGACTCGACATTGTCCTTGGCCAGCGGCTTGGCCACGCCGGTGCAGCGGGCGTCGCGGTAGCCGGAGAAGGCACCCTTCACGCCGGCCAATTCCGCAGATTGCTCGTAGGCATGCCCGGTCATGATCGACGTGATCGCCCCAGCCAAGGCGCGGCCCTCGTCCGAGTCGTACGGCAGCCCGTAACTCATGACCAGCGAACCCAGGTTCGCAAAGCCGAGGCCTAGCGTGCGGAAAATGTGCGAGTTCTCGGCGATCGGCTGGGTCGGGTAGCTGGCGTTGTCGACGAGGATTTCCTGTGCGGTGATGAAGATGCGCACTGCCGCCTTGAACCGGTCGATGTCGAACCCGCCGTCCTCGCGCTTGAAGCGCATCAGGTTCAGCGAGGCCAAGTTGCAGGCGGTGTTATTGAGGAACACGTACTCGGAGCACGGGTTGGTCGAGTGGATCGGCTCGGTGCCCTTGCAGGTGTGCCATTTCTGGATGGCCCCGTCGTACTGTAAGCCGGGATCCCCGCAAATCCAGGTGCCCTCCGAAATCTTGTTCAGCAGCCCAGAGGCGTCCTTCTTTTCAAGATTCTCCCCGGTGGTCACGGCGCGCGTCCACCAGTCGCCGTCGTCGTTCGCGGCCTGCATGAACTCATCGCTGACGCGCACCGACAGGTTCTCGTTCTGGTACATGACGCTGCCGTAGGCGTCGCCGTTGTACGAGCCGTCGTAGCCCTGCTCGATCAGCGCCCACGCCTTTTTCTCCTCCTCCTGCTTGGCGTCGATGAACTCCTCGATGTCGCCATGCCAGTCGCGGATGGTGTTCATCTTGGCCGCGCGCCGGGTCTTGCCGCCGGAACGCACCACGTTGGCCACCTGATCATACACCCGCAGGAACGACATCGGGCCGCTCGGGGCGCCGCCGCCGCTGATCGCTTCGAGCTTGGATCGGATCGGCGTGAGGTCGGTGCCGGTGCCGGAGCCGAACTTGAAAAGCATCCCCTCGCTTTGCGCCAGTTGCAGGATCGACTCAAGGTCGTCATCGACCGACTGGATGAAACAGGCGCTGCCCTGCGGGTATTCGTATTGCGACGTGGCACGCTTCGCTTGGCCAAGCGCCTCGTCGTAATGCCAGTTGCCTTGTGCCGAGTCGTTGCCGATGCCGTACTCGTGGTGCAGCCCGACATTGAACCAGACCGGCGAGTTGAACGCACCGTGCTGGTTCAGGCAGAGCCACGACAATTCGTCGTAAAACACCTCGCCATCCTTCTTGCTGAAGTAACCGTCCTGGACGCCCCAGTCGGCGATGGTGCGGGCCACGCGGTAAATCAACTGCCTCACGGATGTCTCACGCTGCGGCGTGCCCTGTTCGCCGAAAAAGTATTTCGAAACCACCACCTTGGTCGCGAGTTGCGACCACCCCTTGGGCACCTCGACATCTTCCTGCTTGAAAATGATGTTGCCTCCCTCGTCGGTGATCTCGGCCGTGCGCTTGTCCCACTCGAGTTCGTCGTAGGGACTGCGCTTGGCATCGCTGAACATCCGCTCGATCCGGATACACGAACTCTTTTTGCCCTTGGCCAAGCCACCTCGCTTGGGGGCAGTGACTTTGGGGGCCGCGGTGCGGCGGGTAGAACGGGAGGCGGGTGCGGTCAAATTTTCGTTGGCATCAATCATGGGTTGTCTGGGTTTGCGTCTGGTTCAGGGACAGATAACCTCGCTTCAGGGCGTTTTTTGTGTTCAACCGCCCCAGTAAGCTCAGTCGAACTGGGCAACAGGCGAAGTGTTACCACAATCTGTTGGGGTAGCAAGTTTTTTTTACCACAAATTGTTGTGTTTTTACCGGTGTCGTCTCATGCCGCCAACTTCCTTGCAGCCCAAGTGATTGAAGCCCAGAATCTTCGGTGACATGGCAAATTACTGGATCGAGCAACTGGACGAGGTGGAGCCGACCCCGTGCCCCTGCGGCTTGGCCAAGCGCGCATTCGTTGGCCGGCCGGAGGCCGTGGCCAGCCTGCACGAGGTCGACATCAAGCGGGATTCCGCAGTGCATTACCACAAACGGACGACCGAAATCTACCTCGTGCTGGAGGGGGAGGGGCATCTCGAGCTGGACGGCGAACGGGTGCCGGTCAAGCCGATGAGTGCCGTGTACATCAAGCCGGGCTGCCGCCACCGCGCCGTGGGCCGGTTGAAAATCATCAACATCCCCGTCCCGGCCTTCGACCCTGCCGACGAGTGGCTCGACGAGTGAGGGGTCCGCTTTCAGCTTGCGTCCAGTGGGTGATTGCCGATTGAATCCCCCGCCCTGCGGGAGGCGTCAAGGTTGCCCCGTTTTATCGCATGCACACGTTCATACTTTTTTTGCTCGGAGTCACCTCGGTGATCAGCCTCGCGTTCATCATCGACCGCGGCCTTGCCCTGCGGCGCAACGTCATCCTCCCGCCTCCGGTGGTGGACAGCCTGGAGCGCTGCCAGACCCGCAGCGACGTGAACACCCTGCTGCGGTTCTGCCAGCAGCACGAGCGCGCGCCGCTGGCACGGCTGGCCACGGCGGCCATCGAGCATCTCGAGTGGGCCAAGCCGGACAACGTCGAGGCGCTGCAGACGCGCGCCCGTCACGAGGTCAGCCGGATGGAGCGCGGCATGGTGGTGCTGGAAATCATCACCGGCATCGCGCCGCTGCTGGGCCTCGTCGGCACGGTGTTCGGGCTGATCGAGATTTTCGGCGAGATGACTTCGGACCAGGTGGACACAACCAAGTTTGCCAGCGGCATTTCCCTCGCGCTTTACGCCACCCTCTCGGGCCTGAGCATCGCCATTCCTTCGCTCGTCGCGTGGAGCATCTACAATAAGCGGATCGAGACGTTTGCCATCGAGATGGAGACGCTGCTCGACAAGTTCCTCCGCCGGCAATACCCGGCGGCTCCCAGCAGTTAACCCAGCCGCCGCCGATGCGATTCATCCCGCGCAAAAGCCGAAAACCCCCGACGGTCATCATCGTGGCGCTGATCGACGTGCTGATGGTGGTGCTCATTTTCATGGTGGTATCGACGACCTTCACGAACCAGGCCGCCGTGAAACTCGCGCTGCCGGAGTCGTCCCAGGCCAAGGCCACCCCCGCGCCGGCGGTGAGCGACCACCTTGTTGTCACCGTGGCCAAGGAGGAACCGCACATTTACCTTGGAAGCGATCCGGTGGAACCCGGTGCCCTGGAGGCCGAGTTGAAGACGGCAGTCGAGGCCAATCCCAAACTAGAACTCTCCATCCGGGCCGACACCGACGCGCCGTTTGGGATGATCATCAAGGTGATGGACGCGGCCAAGGCGGCGGACATCACGTCCGTGAAGGCGTACACAAGGGAGCCCGGCGGCAAATGATCGACATCCCTCCCCCCGACAGCCTGCACCTCTCGTCGGCCACCGGCTGGCTGCAGCTCGGCAACGCGGAGGAGGCGCTGGCCGACTTGGCCAAGGTGTCGGACGAGCACCGGGAACACCATGAGGTGCTGCATCTCGAGTGGCACATCCACGCCCGCAACAAGGAGTGGGAGCGGTGCGCGGCCATCGGCGGCGTCATGGCGAAGCGCCACCCCGACGACCCTGCCGGGTGGATCAACCAAGCCAACGCGCTGTTTTACCTCAAGCGCGGCCGTGAGGCGTTCGACCTGCTCGAGCCGGTGTGCCTGCAATTCCCCGAGAACGAGGCCATCCCGTATAACCTCGCCTGCTATGCCTGCCAGTTCGGCGAGCTCGACCTGGCGCTGGACTGGTTTCAGGCGGCGGAACAAATCGGCGACCCGGAGAAAATCCGCGAGGTGGCGCTGATGGATCCCGACATGGAGCCGATCTGGAACCAGATCCAGTAAGTGAGCCGTCGGCCGTGAGCGGTGAGCCGTAACCGCGACTAAAACTCCTTGCGCTTGGCCAAGCGATGGGGTCAAACAACCGGCGTGCCGGACTGGCTGACATCAATCCTCCTCGGGATCATCGAGGGCATCACGGAGTTTCTCCCGATCTCCTCCACCGGCCACCTGTTGCTAACACAGCAACTTGGCTGGCTGAAGCCGCAGTCGGACACGTTCATCATCGCCATCCAGAGCGGCGCGGTGCTGGCGGTGCTGTTCAACTTCACCGACCGCGTCAAGCAGCTCACCCTCCGCTGGCGCGAACCGGGGGCGCGCGACTACCTGGCCAAGCTGCTCGTGGCGTTCGCCATCACCGGCGCCGGTGGCTTGGCCATCGACACGCTTGGCTTCGAACTGCCGAAAGAGGTGCTGCCGGTGGCGGTGGCACTGCTGGCGGGCGGCGTGCTGTTTGTCGTGGTGGAAAAAATGGTCGGCGACCGGCCCGGCTTGGCCAAGGTCACCTGGACGATTGCCATTGCCATCGGGTTTGCCCAACTGCTCGCGGCGGTGTTTCCCGGTGCATCGCGCTCCGGGGCGACGATTCTGATCGCGCTGCTGATGGGGCTGCGGCGCGTGCCGGCAATCGAATTCACGTTCCTGCTCGGCGTGCCAACGCTGCTGGCGGCCGGCGCGTACAAGGTGCTCAAGGCGGTGCGCGCCGAGTCGGTGTCGGAGGATTGGGGACAGTTGATCCTGGCCACGGGAGTCTCCGCCATTACCGCATTTGTGTCAGTTAGATGGCTGTTGCGCTACATCGAGACACACACTTTCGTGGCGTTTGGCTGGTACCGCATCGCGCTCGGCCTGGGGCTGCTGGTGGTTGTGGCATGGTGACGCCACGACCGAATGAGGCATTGCGGTTGACGCCCCGGATCATTGGGCCACAATGACCCCGCTGCCATCGCTTGGCCACAGGGCCACGGATCGCAAGCTCATTTGCCGTAACCATTTTGCCACGTGGGATGTAGTACAGTGGCACGGATTGATTACATGATTCAAACAGATCAACTGTCCCCACGCCTCGCCTTGCTCTTTGCGGGCGCGATGGTGCTTGCGGGCTGCAGCGCGGAGTCCAACGGCAAAGGGGGCAAGGCCGGCGCGGACAAGAAAAGCGAATCGGCGCGAAAGGAAAAAGCCGTACTGGTGGAACTGACCGAAGTGAAGCGGGGGATGATCGAGTCTGTCCTCGAGCGCTCCGCGCCGCTCGAGGCGGAGGCGCAGGTGGAGGTGGCCGCCCGCACGTCCAACCCGGCCATCGAGCTGCTCGTCGAGGAGGGCGACACAGTGGAAAAGGACCAGGTGCTGCTGCGCCTTGAGAGCGACAAGCAGAAGAACGACCACGACCAGGCCAAGAGCCAGCTCGACAAGGAGCAGGTCGACTTTGACCGGCAGGAGTCCCTGTACAAGGACAACCTGATCAGCGAGCAGGAGTACCGCAATGCGCAATTCTCCCTCACCCAGCGGCGACTGGCGTTCGAGGAGGCCAGGCGCCAGTTCGAGTACACCGAGGTGCGGGCGCCGATCAAGGGAACGATCACCCTGCGCGACGTGAAGGTCGGCGACCAGGTCGGCAGCGGCCGGAAGATTTTCGAGATCATCGACTTCGACTCCACGGTGGCGATCATCCACGTGCCGGAGCAATACCTGCCCAAGCTCCGGCCGGACATGGAGGCGCGACTGATCTCCAACACGCTCGGCGACACGGTGTTTGGCGGCTACGTGAAACGCATCTCACCCATCGTCGAGGCGCGCGCCGGGACGATCAAGGTCACCGTCGGCCTGAAGGAACCGGGGGCGCTGCGGCCCGGCATGTGGGTGGACGTCGAGCTGGTGCTCGAGACAAAGCAGGACGCGCTGTTAATCCCGAAAAAATCGATCGTGTACGACAACGACCAGACGTTTGCCTACACGCTGCACACCGGCACCAACGGCGTGAAGCGCGTCAAGCGCCGCCTGGTCCTGCCGCTCAATACCGACAAGGTTAACATCGAGCCAAGCGAAGGGTTTGAGCCCGGGGAAAAAGTGGTCATCGCCGGGCAATCCGGACTGAAGGAAAATTCCCGTGTTCGCGAGCTGGGCGATCCCGACCCGGACGCGGAACAACCCGCCGACACGACCGCCAGCACCAACGCCCCAGCCACCACCAAGAGCGGGACGTAATTTCGCGCCATCCGACCCGGAATGGAGTCCCCGCACCACAAACCCAACTTCACGACCGACCGGCCGGTCGCGGTGCTGATGGTGTTTCTGGCTGCAGTGGTTTTCGGTTTCTTCTCATTCAAGCAACTGCCGATGACGCTCATGCCGGAGATGAGCTACCCGACCCTCACCGTCCGCACCGAGTACCCGGGCGCGGCGCCGGAGGAGGTCGAGAACGACGTCAGCCGCCCGATCGAGGAGGCGCTCGGGGTCGTCAACGGGCTGAACGAGATCAGCAGCATCAGCCGGGCCGGCGTGAGCGACGTGGTGCTGGAGTTCGTCTGGGGCACGCCGATGGTCGACGCGATCCAGAACACCCTCGAGAAGCTCGACCTCGTCTACCTCCCGCGCGAGGCGGAGAAGCCGCTGCTCCTGCATTACGACCCGTCGCTCGACCCGGTGATGGAGCTGAGCCTGTCCGGCTCCGGTCTGCGTTACCGGGGGGACGAGGGCCAGCGGCGGCTGCGGCGCATCGCGGAGCTGCAGGTCAAGCGGGCCATCGAGCCGATCACCGGGGTGGCGGCGGCGCGGGTGCGCGGCGGGCTGGAGGAGGAGATCCACGTCCTGATCGACGAGGCCAAGCTGCAACGGGTCAACCTCTCCATCAACGATGTCATCCGGCGGCTCCGGGCGGAGAACATCAACGCCGCCGGCGGCCGGATCAGCGAGGGCGGCGCGGAATACATGATCCGCACCGTCAACGAATACCAGCGACTCGAGGAGATCGAGGACACGATCGTGTTCCGCCGCGAGGGCCGCGAGATCCGGGTGAAAGACCTTGGTCAAGTGGTGCACGGCCAGCGGGACCGCGAAATGCTCACCCACACCAACGGGGAAGTGAGCGTGCAGATCGACATCTACAAGGAGGCCGACGCCAACATGGTCGACGTGGCCGGACGAGTCCGGGCGCTGGTTGGCAAGCCCGTGTTCAAGGGCAAACCGGAGACCCCGGGCGACGGGGCCGCCGGCCGCAGCGGATCGGGCCGGCGCTCTTCCCGCTCCGGCGGTATTCAACGGGAGGAGTTTCTCTCGATGTTCCGCGGCCCCACGCTGTCGGCCAAGCTCAACTCGGAGGAACAGGCCAAGCTGCGCGTGGTGGCCGACCGCTCCATCTTCATCAACAACAGCATCTCGGAGGTGAAACAAACGGCCTATTACGGCGGGATGCTGGCCATCATCGTCCTGCTGCTCTTTTTGCGCGACCTGCGCACGACCGCCATCATCGCCGTCAGCATCCCGATCTCGATCCTCGTGACGTTCGCGCCGCTGAACATCCTCGACGTGTCGCTCAACATCATGTCGCTCGGCGGCCTCGCGATGGGCATCGGCATGCTGGTGGACTCCTCCATCGTGGTGCTCGAGTCGATCTATCGCTGCCGCGAGGAGGGCGACTCGACCCGCAACGCCGCCATCCGCGGGACGACCGAGGTGCGGGGCGCGGTGATCGCCTCGACGCTCACGTCGATCTGCGTCTTTTTCCCGATGGTGTTTGTCGAGGGGTTGGCCGGGCAGGTGTTCAGCGACCTGGGCCTGACGGTGGTCACCTCGCTCATCGCCGCGCTGATCGTGGCGGTGCTGTTCATCCCGATGCTTGCCAGCCGCACCGGGTTCCAGTTGAAAGCCGGCGCCGGCATGGTCGGCCACGCGCTCGGCTCGATTCGGGGCCGGCTCAGCCTGCGCGCCTTTTGGCTGCTGTTTTTCCTGCCGCTTGGCCTGCTGCTGCTGGTGATGATCGGCGTGGATTTCCTCTACGCCGATTGGGCGTTGGAGAACAACGACAATCCGCGCGGCCCGACGGAGGTGGATTACTGGGCCGAGGCCGTTGCCGTCTTCACGATGTGGAGAGCCTTCTGCATCATCCCATTTTACATCGCCCTCATCCAGCGCGTCCACGATCGCGGCCGGTCGGCCTGGTGGCTGTTCGCCCTGTTCCCGATCTTCGAGGCGCTGTTCCTGCCGGGGCAGGCCGGGGACAACCGGTACGGCGCGGCGGGATCGGGGCAGTTGCGCTTGGCCAAGCTGTGGGGGGCGTTCCGGTCATTTGACGAGAGCCGCCAACGCAACGCCAGACTGTTCCTCATCGCCTCGCCCTATTACGCCCTCCGCCTGGCCGTGGCGCTGCTGCTGGAGCTGATCGGGCTGACCGTGTACTGGGTCATCCGCGCGGTGGCGGCTGTCGCCTACGGCGTCTACTGGGTGATCCGGAAGATCGGGGCCGCGCTTGGCCAAGCGTTGTCCCGGCTTGGCCGCGACCACGCCGCCGGGGAGGCGGTGGACACCGCCAACGGGCTTTACCCGAGACTCATCCGCTGGGCCTTGGCCAGCCCCGCCGCGATGCTCGCGCTGATCATCGGTTGCTTCGGCCTGACGTGGTGGGTCGGCAAGCAACTCGAGACGGAACTGCTGCCAGAGGTGCACCAGAGCGAGTTCACCTTCGAGGCCTCCCTGCCGGTCGGCACGCCGCTGGAGGAGACGGTAAAACTGCTCGGCGGGGTGGAGCAAAAAATCCTCGACTCCATGGAGGACGGGGAAAGCAAAATCGACGCGCTGCTGGTGATGTACGGCTTCGACACCACGAACATGAAACGCTCCGACGAGGGCGAGCACTCGGCCAAGTTCAAGGTGCTGCTCAAGCCAACAGACAATCCGAAGCGGACCGAGCAGGAGGTCATCGCCCGGCTGCGCGACCTGTTCGCCGAGGTGCCGGACGTCACCACCCGCGTCACGCGGCCGGTGCTGTTCAGCTCGAAGAAGCCGGTGGTCATCCAGATCAACGGCGACGATCTGCCGGAACTGAAGCAATACTCCGACGAGGCCACCGCGATGCTCTCGAAAAAACCGGAGCTGGCCGACGTCGAGCCGACGCTGCGCAGCGGCGCGCCGGAGGTGCAGATCACCTACGACCGGCAACAGATCATCCGGCACGGGCTGAACCTGAACTCGGTGGCCGAGCAGGTGCGCGACATGGTCAAGGGCTCCGAGGCGACGCGCTTCAACCGGCGCGACCGCCGCGTGCCGGTTGTCGTGCGCCTGGCCGAGAAGGATCGCGAACAGGTCGCCGACGTCGGCAAACTCACCATCAACCCCGGCGGCGACACGCCGATCCCGCTCAACTCGATCGCCAAGCTGACGGTCGGCGAGGGGCCAAGCGAGATCCGGCGCATCGACGGCAAGCGGGTCGCGCTGGTGCAGGCGAACATCGGCGCCGGGTCGCTGGGGACGGCGGTCGATGCGGCCAGGAGCACGCTGAAGGAGGGGATTGACCTGCCGATTTACATGCAGTTCTTCATCACCGGACAGAACCGGGAATGGGAACGCAGCCGAACGAGCCTCTACCTCGCGCTTGGCCTGAGCCTGTTCCTCGTCTACGTGATCATGGCGTCGCAGTTCGAGTCACTCGTGCAGCCGTTCATCATCATGTTCACCATCCCGATGGCGTTCGTCGGCACGGTGCTGGGGCTCAAGGGACTTGGCTTCAACCTCTCGGTGGTGGTGTTCCTCGGCATGATCATGCTGGCTGGCATCGTGGTGAACAACGCCATCGTGCTGGTGGACTACGCCAACCGGCTCCGCGGCCGAGGCCTGGCCCTGCGCGAGGCGATCATCCAGGCCGGTTGCGTGCGCCTGCGCCCGATTTTGATGACCACCGCCACCACCGTGCTGGGCCTGCTGCCGATGGCGCTTGGCCTCGGGGACGGCGCGGAGATCCGCACGCCGATGGCCGTCGCCGTGATCTGCGGGCTGCTGACCTCCACCGTGCTGACGCTGCTGGTCATCCCGACGATCTATTATTTGTTCGGCCTCGCCGGCGAGCGCCTGTTCCAGTCGAGGGAGGAATAGCCAAGCGGGGAGGCATCCCGGAGACGCCCTTATATTCGCACGTGATGTAACAAAATGGACGTTGCGAAAGTAGTGTTGAAGAGCCGTGGTTGTTCATGCGTTTTGCCATGCCCGCTTGGCCAAGCGCTTGGCCAGGGCCGATAGCGATGCAAGCCAACAAATTAGCCACTGAGATCACGCGGCTGTCCCTGAGCCGCAAGGTCACGGTGTTCGTCATGTTCCTGACGATCCTGGCCGTTGGCATGATCGCAGTGAACCGGCTGCCGCTGGAAAAATATCCCAGGGGCTGGGAGGGGCATTACATCCGCATCCGCACCGGCTGGAGCTCCGGCGTGCCACAGGAGGCGATGGAAAAAATAGGCCTCCCGATGGAGGAGGAACTCAGCACCGTCCGCGGCATCCAGTCGATGAGGACGCGCAGCTCGCGATCCGCCGCCGAGGTCAGCCTGCATTTCAAGCGCGACACCGACATGGACGTCGCCTACCGGGAGGTACGCGACCGGATGGAGCGCGCCTCCCTGCGTTTCCCCGAGGGGGTGGATGATTATCGGATTTACAAGTACGGCGGCACCAGCTCGACCGTCTGCCGCATGAGCATCCGCTACAACGACGACACCGACCTTTATGCCAATGTTGAGAAACACGTCATTTGGCCCCTGCAACGGATCGACGGGGTGGCGGATGTCAACGTGCGGATACACCGGAAGGAAATCCAGATCGAGGTGGACAAGGATCGCGCCGAGGCGTACGGCCTGAGCATCAGCCGGCTGTCGAGCCGGTTGCGCGGGGATAATTTCACCCTGTCGAGCGGCACCGTGATCGATGGCGGGAAAAAGTACCTGCTCAAGTCCGCCAGCACCTTTCACTCGATGCAGGAACTGGCAGACATCCCGTTGACCGACACGGTCTACCTCCGGGATGTCGCCACCATCAAGTATGCGGAGAACGACATTTACCAGCACACCGGACGGTGGAACCGGATGCAGTCCGCCCGGGTGGATGTCGCCAAGGAAAGCGAGGCCAACACCGTGGAGGTGGGCCGCAAGGTCGCCGCCGCCATCAAGGAAATCCAGAAGAACCCCGAGTTGGCCGACTACGAGATTTACCCGTACCAGAACTACGGGGACATCATCAAGACACAGCTCAACAGCCTGACGAACAACGGCCTTTACGGCGCGTTGATGGCCGGGGTGGTGCTCTATTTTTTCCTCCGCCAATTCCGCTTGACGATGATCATCGCGCTGGCGATTCCGCTCTGCCTGTTCATCTCCATGACGGTCATGTTCTTCGCGGGTGACACGCTGAACATGACCTCGATCCTCGGGCTGGTGATCTGCGTCGGACTGCTGGTGGACAACTCCGTGGTGGTCGCGGAGAACATTCACCGGCATTACCAGTCCGGCCTGTCGCGCAGGGAGGCCTGCATGAGGGGGGTCGGGGAGATCGGGCTGGCAGTCACCACGGCCACGCTCACCACGGTCATCGTGTTTCTTCCGTCGGTGCTGGTTGGGGGCGAGATGCGGTTCATGCTGTATCAACTGGCGCTGCCGGTGGTGTCGGCGCTGCTGGCGTCGCTGGGCACGGCCATCATTTTTATTCCCCTCTCGGTTTACCTGACCGTGAACTCGATGCGCCCCGACGCGAACGTCCGGCGCAAACGCATGCGGGATCACGTCAGGAACGCTCTGGCGACGGCCTACAACTGGACGTTTGAGCGGTTCAACAACGGGTACAACAAGGCCCTGAACTACTATCTCGGGCGGCGGCTGGACCTGGCGTTCATCCTGATCGTGCTGCTTTCCGCCACTTATTTTTACGGGCTCAAAAAAATCGAGGTCACCGGGCACCGCGACAACGACCGCGAAGAATTCCATATGCGAATGCGCTTTCCCGATCACTTCACCATCGACGAAAAGAACGCCTATTTCCAACAGCTGGAAAACATCGTGGAGACGAACAAGGTGCAGCTCGGCATTTCCAGCTACCGGGTGGAGTTCAGCAACTCCTCGCACGGGGAGTTTGAGGCCAATTACGCGCGGGAGAAAGCCAAGGAAGCCCTCCCAACAGAGGAGGTGCCGGACAAGCTGTTTTCGCTGTTGCCCGAGATCCCGGGGGTCAGGGTCTACTACTCCGGCATGGACACCGGCGGTGAAAAACGGAATGACGAACGATCCCGGCACCATATCCGGCTGGTCGGTGACGATCTCCGGCAACTGGAGGAAGCCGGCGAGATGCTGAGGCCGGTGTTCGAGAATATTCCCGGGGTGCTGTCACTGGAGGACAAGGATTCGGACGATGCCCCGAACGAGATGGCGCTGGTGGTTGACCGGGACCGGGCCAGCTCCATTGGGATCAGCCCAGACTCCATCGGCGGCGTGGTCAGCAGCGCGCTGCGCGGCCGGTCGCTCTCGCGGTTCAACAGCAACGGCCGGCAGATCCCGGTTCTCATGCGATTCAGCGAGGAGGACCGGGCCGAGCTGGATGACATCAACAACTACCGCGTCCGGAGTGATGACGGGCGCTACGCCTCCATCGGCTCGCTCACCCGGCCGGCGATGTTGAAGAGCGAGTCCTCCATCAACCGATCCGACAAGAAGGTCAGCTACTACATCAGCATGAAGCTCAAGTCGGGGGAGGAACGCGAAGCCCGCAAGGCCATTCATGAGGCGCAAAAAAACATCGACCTGCCCGAGGGCGTCTCCTTCAGCGAGATCAAGATGACGTTCGACGACGGCGAAATCAGCAGGAGCCTGGTCGCCATGGCGCTCTCAATCGTCTTCATCTACATGCTCATCGCGTTCCTGTTCGAGAGCCTGCTGATGCCGCTCTCCATCGTGCTGACGATCCCGCTGGCGGCCATCGGGTCGATCTGGGTGCATTACCTGACCGGGACGGAGATCGATGACATGGGCATCGTCGGCGGCATCCTGTTGATCGGGGTGGTGGTGAACAACGGCATCGTGCTCATCGACTACGTCAACCGGCTCCGCCTGGGCGGCATGGAGCGCACCAAGGCCCTGCTGCTGGCGACGCGCCACCGATTCCGCCCGATCGTAATGACGGCGCTGACGACCATCTTCGGCATGATCCCGCTGACGTTTTCCGACGCGGAGATGGGGCGCAGCTTCGACAGCTTTGGGCTCATGATCATCGGCGGAATGGCCTCGGCCACGCTGTTCACCCTGCTGGCGGTGCCGGTGTTTTACACGCTTATCGACGACGCCCAGCAGGCCCTTCGCAACACCCTGGCCACCGTCCTCGGCCGAAGCACGCCCAAGCCAAGCGCCGCCCGGTAACCCCGGTAACCTTTCCCGCCCGGCGGGTGTAGATGCACGGGGAGTGTCCCGGCCCGGGAAACATTGACTCTTTCCCGGCTTGGTTTCACCTTCTTCGTTACTGCTTGGCCAAGCGCTTGGCCAAGCGGCAGATCAATGGAAACACACGAACTGGCGGCCCGGATCACGCGATTGTCCCTCAATCGCCCGGTGACGATGTTTGTGCTGTTCCTCACGATCATCATCGTCGGGGTGATCGCCGCCAGCCGGCTCAAGCTCGAGCTGTTCCCGCAAGGCTTCGAGGGCCACTCGCTGCAGGTGCGCGTGCCGTGGAACGCCTCCGTGCCGCAGGAGGTGATGGACAAGCTGGCCCTCCCGCTCGAGGAGGAGCTGAGCACGGTGCGGGGCGTCGACTCGATGCGCTCCTCCTGCTCCTCCCGGGGCGCCTCGGTCTACCTGAACTTCAAGCAAGGCACCGACATGGCCGTGGCCTACCGCGAGGTGCGCGACCGGGTGGAGCGGGCCAGGCTGCGCTTCCCCGACGACGTCGAGCGGGCGTACGTCTACAAGATGGACGCCTCCGGGTTCCCGGTCTGCATGATCGGCATCGCCTACGAGACGGACGGCGACCTGTACGACCTGGTCAACAAGCATATCATCATGCCGCTCTCGCGCCTCGACGGCGTGGCCAACGTCGAAACCCGGGGCCTGATGGAGAAGGAGATCATCATCGAGGCCGACAAGGATCGCACCGAGGCGTACGGCCTGAACATTTACGACCTTTCCCGACAGTTGCGCGGCGACAACTTCACGCTGGCGAGCGGCAACGTCCGCGACGGCGGCAAGAAATATCTCCTTAAATCCTCCAGCGCCTACCGGACAATGGAGGAACTGCGCCACCTGCCGTTGAGCACCAATGTGGTTCTCAGCGACGTCGCCGTGCTGAAGTACGAGCCGGAGGAACGGCGCTTCGCCGCCCGCGTGAACGGCAAGCAGGCGATGATGGTGACGGTCGTCAAGGAGAGTCAGGCCAACACCGTCGAGGTCTGCGACCTTATCGAGGCCGAGGTGGAGCGGATTCAGGCCAACCCGGCGTTGAAGGGCTTCGACCTGAACATCCACATGAACCAGGGGAGCATCGTGATGGAGCAGCTCAACACCCTGTTCACCAACGGCCGGATCGGCGCCTTCTTCGCCGCCTGCGTGTTGTACATCTTCCTGCGCCGGGCGCGGATGACGCTGATCATCGCCGGGGCCATCCCGCTCTGCCTGTTCATCGCCGTGGCCACGATGTACTTCGCCGGCGAGAGCCTGAACCTGCTGACCATCCTCGGCCTGGTGCTGTGCGTCGGGCTGCTGGTGGACAACTCCGTGGTGGTCGCCGAGAATATTCAGCGTCATTACCAAGCCGGCATGAGCCGCCGCGACGCCTGCATCAAGGGCGTGCAGGAGATCGGCCTGGCCATCACCACGGCCACGTTCACCACGGTGATCGTGTTCCTGCCGGCCGTGCTGGTGGAGGGCGAGATGCGTTTCTTCATGATGCGCCTGGCCCTGCCGGTGGTAGTGGCGCTGCTTGCCTCGCTGGGCGTGGCGCTGGCGTTCATCCCGCTCTGCGTCTACCTGACGCTCTCCTCCCGGACGGGCTCACCGTCCGCTTGGCCAAGCCGCATGGCAGCGACGTTCCGTGTCCGGCTTGGCAGGCTGTACGAGGCATCGTTCGGCCGGTTCAGCCGCGGATACAACCGGGCGCTTGGCTACTACTTGAAGCGCCGGCTGGACTTGGGCTTCCTGCTCATCGCCCTTCTGGCCGCCACGTTTTTTTACGCCTACGAGAAGGTCGGCTTCTCGCCCCAGCAGGAGGAGGAGATGTCGTCGTTCCACCTGTCGTTCCGCTTTCCCAGCCGATTCACCTTCGACGAGCGCACCGAATACTTCAAGGAGGTCGAGAGAATACTCAACGCACGGAAGGACCACTACGAGCTGGACGGGTTCATTGTCTTTTACAGCACCTGGTTCGGCTCGCTGGAGGGGTGGTTCGCGCGGAACCGGGAGGGCATCGTGCCGACACGCGAGGTGGCCGAGCGAATCTACAAGGAACTGCCCGAGCGGCCCGGCCTGAAGATTCATTATCAGCGCTTCGGCGAGGAGGAGGAACGGCAGGACCGCAAGGAACGGCATTACGTCCGGCTGGTTGGCGACGACCCCGAGCTGCTTGAGAATATCGCCGACGACCTCAAGCCGATCTTTCGCAACATTCCGGGCGTGGTCGCCCTGCAGGAGCGCGAGGACGATACCCCCAACGAGCTGGCGCTAATCGTCGACCGCGACCGCGCCAGCGCCATCGGGGTGAACCCCTCCACCCTCGCTGGCATGGTCGGCAACGCCCTGCGCGGCAGCACCCTCCCGCGCTTCAGCAGCGACGGACGGCAGATCCCGGTCCGCGTCCGGTTCAGCGAGGAGGACCGGGCCGAGCTGGACGACCTCAACAACTTCCTCGTGCCCACCGAGGAGGGCGGCTTCGGCACGATCGGCTCGCTCACCCGCCCCGCCATGCTCAACAGCCCGCGCTATATCAGCCGCACCAACAAGAAGGTCAGCCACACCCTCGGCATGGAGTTGGAGAGCGGCCGGGAGGAGGAGGCCCGGCACGGCATCGAGGCGGTCAAGCGCAACATCGACCTGCCGGAAGGCGTCTCGTTCAGCCAGTTGCGGCAGCGCTTCGACATGGAGGAGGTGCAGAACGGCATCTTCGCGCTGCTGCTCTCCATCCTGTTCATTTACCTGCTAATGGCGTTCCTGTTCGAGAGCGTGATGATGCCGCTCTCCATTGTGCTGACCATCCCGCTGGCCGCCATCGGCTCGGTATGGATTCATTTCGTCACTGGGCTCGACATGGATTTCCTCGGCATCATCGGCTGCGTGCTGCTTGTCGGCGTGGTGGTGAACAACGGCATCGTGCTCATCGACTACGCCAACCGCCTGCGCTTGGCCGGCATGGAGCGCACCCAGGCCCTGCTCCAGGCCGCCGAGCACCGCTTCCGGCCGATCGCCATCACGGCGCTGACCACCATCATCGGCATGATCCCGCTGACCCTCAGCGAGTCGAGCGAAATGGGCATGAGCTACAAAAGCTTCGGGCTGACGCTGATCGGCGGCATGGCCTCGGCCACGCTGCTCACGCTGCTGGTCGTGCCGGTGTTTTACACGCTGTTCGACGACGCCCAGTTGGCCGTCCGCAATGCCGTGGCCAGCGTCTTTCGCCGCCCCAGCGCCAGGCCAAGCGCAGCCAAGTAGCCCGCCCGCGCTTGGCCAAGCGCGGGCGCTTACGGTTCGCCCCTGGCCAAGCGCTCCCGCAGTTTTTTCAGCGCATCCAGCCGTTCGTCGGTGGGGGGATGACTGTTCATGAACTTCAGCCAGCGCGTGTCGGGGTGTTCATACTCGTCGCGGAGATTCTGGAAAAACTCGAGGTAGCCGTCCGCGTTCCCGAAACTGGCGTACGCCAGCCGGAAGCCGAACGCATCGGCCTCGCGCTCGTCGTGGCGTGAATGCCTCATCTCAGCCAGCTTCACCGTGCCGGAAACCACGTCGCCGCCGGTTGATCCGAAGATGCCGTTGTAGACCAACGAAATCAGCAGCCCGCGGCCAATGCCCCGGAGTGTGTGACGGTGCTGATGATGCCCCAGCTCGTGGCCAAGCACGAACGCCAGCGCCGTCTCGTTGGTCACCGTGTTGAGCAGGCCGCGGGTGACAATGACACCCCCCCCGGGCACGGCAAACGCGTTGGGCATGCTCTCGTCCCAGTACGCCAGCCGGTACGGCAGCGGGCGCAACTCGCTGCTCCGGATGAGACGGTCGAAGGTTTTCTCCGCCAGCTCAAACTCCGGCGGGGCGGAACCGGATTGCAGGACCGAAACGGCCGGGCCGAAGACCTTGGCTTCCGTCTCCTCGCTGATTCGCAACGCGACAAAATCGGCCACAAGCCCGATCACGATGTAGAGCACCGCCAGCACACCGACCACGCTGACGAGGTTTTTGAGTTTGTCGCCCCACGACTCCTTCCCGCTGGAATTCTCCGCGGTTCTCTCAAGCCTTCTCGGGACGAACTTCATCCGGCCGGGCGCTGGAAACGCACCGCCGTGGCGTAGGCGACCAGCTCCGCGCAACCCACCGCCTTGCCCTTCCCCTTGGAAACACTCGAGGTTTCCAGCCGGCAATTCAGGAACAGGTCCGCCTCCGGGGAGGACTCCTTCATCCGCAGGATGGCTTCGCGCCGGCCCCGGTCGATGACCGAGGAGTAGCTCTTCAACTCCCCGCCGAAGAATTTGCGAAAATTGGACAGAAACCGTTTGAAGTGATCGACCGAAACCACGACACTGCCAACGACCAGCTCCGCCGAGGCAACGGCCGGCAGGTCGGGCAGGTGCTTGCCGGTGATGGCCGGGATGTTGACCCACTGCTCCTCGCGAACGCGTATTCTCGTATAGTGGCGTTTCTCGGCGATCTTGCCGGTGACATAGGCCAGCAACAACACGAGGAACGGAATCGAGAGGAACAAAATGTCCAGAAAGATCTCCATCCCCTGCGACATCTCACCGTATTCAGACTCCATCGCGCCTCCTTACTGGCAGCGGACGGCGGTGCCGTACGCCAGCATCTCCGCGGCCCCCTGCGAAACCGACGTGGTGGTGTAGCGAACGTTGATGATGGCGTTGGCGCCCAGTTCCTCAGCCTGCTCCACCATGCGGTCGGTCGCCTGTTGCCGGGCCTCCCTCATCAACTCAGTGTACCCCTTGAGCTCGCCGCCCACGATGTTCTTCAGGCCCGCCATCAGGTCGCGCCCGACGTGCTTTGCGCGAATGGTGCTTCCCTGCACCAGGCCGTAATGCTCCGTGATGGTGCGGCCCGGGATCGATTCAAGGTTGGTCAGTGTCATGGTTCTTATCGGTGGTGTTACGGCATTCTGCCTGAACGGGCGAAAATTAAGCAAACAGGCTTAAAGTTGTCAAGACTGTTTTTGTCTTCAAAACTGACAAATTAGCGGCCGCTTGGCCAAGCGCGTGAGCTACTTTTTCTTCGGCTCGGCAGACCTTGGGCGGGGCCGTTGGCCGCGCTTGGCATCGAGGTTGGCGTACAGGTCGTCCTCGGTGAGGCTCGATGGCACGCCGTCCTTCGGCACCTTGGCCTTGGCCACCCACACGATGGCGTTGAGCACGGTTTTGCGAAAGTCGTCGTTGCCCCAGTTCAGGTGGTTGTGGCCGCCGGTGAAGCCGAAGCCGCGCCCGCCGTTCTCGCGCTGATACGCCCACGCCACGTGCTGCGACGCGCCCGCCGCCACCGTCTTGCGGACGTGCGGATTGCCGCTGTGCGCCCCGTCGCCGCGCTTCATCGTCGCCGCCGGGGCCACGTCAGATAGAATCGGCGTCACACCTTTCATGCCCGGCACAAACCGCATGTGGAAATACCACTCGTCGTTCGCCTTGAACGGTTTCACACCGCGCGTGATCGGGTGCCTCGGCAGCTTGCTGAAGTTCGCGGTCCAGTGCGGGTTGACCGACCAGTGCGTCTCGAAACAACCGCCCTGCCAGTCGAGGAACTCCTTGTTCCCCTTGTTGGTGGTCGGCTCGACGGCGTAGTGAATCGTCAGAAAACCGACCCCCTTGGCCATGAGCTTGTCGAGCTTGGCCAAGTTGCCGCCCTGCAACGCCGGGTGCCTGCCGCCGCCGTCACTGTAAATCACGATGGCATCCGCGCCGTCGAGAATCGACTCGTCGCTTGGCCAACCGTTGAGCGTGACGGCCGGGGTGACGAGCTTGGCCGCACCCTCCTCGAGGCAGTTGGCCAAAAGCTGAATGCCGGCGTTGTGCTCGTGCGAGAGCGGCCCGTGGCTTGGCTTGCCGGCAATCATCACAACCTTTTTCGGCGCGGCAAAAGCGGGTGTGGCAACAGTGAGAACAAAGATGATCAGAAGTTTTTTCATAAAATTGACCCGGGAGGGACGAGTTCCACCTCGTCCCCATTCAAAAAAGGGGCGACGTGGAAATCGCCCCTCCCAGTTGCGTTATTTCAATTTCTTAATCCGGATGTTTTTGAACTGCACGGTCATCGGCGGCCCGGCGTGCAGTTGCAGCGCGAGCAGGCCATCGGCGCGGCGGTTCTTCTTGTCGCGATCCACGACCTGGGTGGTCTTCACGCCGTTGATGTAATGGGTGAGATTAAAGCCGCGCGCGACGATGCGGTAGCGGTTCCAGTCCTCTTTTTTGATCGCCTTGGCGATGTCGGCGTCTTTGGAAAACTCCTCGACGGCCTTTTTCAACTTGCCGTCGTCGCCCACGGTGAGCGTGGTTTTTTTGCCGCGCAACGACAGGATGCCGCGAAAGCGTTCGCCGTAGCAGATGCCGGAGTAAGTGTCGCCGGCCTCGAAGTCGGCCTGATAACCACCGATGCGCCACTCGTCCGGGCCGTCGGCCTTGAAGCTGCGATATTGAATGCCGCTGTTGCCGCCGACGATTTTATAGTCGATCCGCAAGTCGAAGTTGCCGGTCTTGCCGCCTTCCCAGATGATGAACGTGTTGCCCTGGGTCGCGTTGTCCTTGGTGGTCTTGCCGGTGATGGCACCGTCCTGCACGCTCCAGAATTTCGGGTCGCCGTTCCAGCCCTTGAGGGTTTTGCCGTCGAAGATTTTTTCAAACCCTTTCTCAGCGGCAACCGCTTGGCCGGCAAAAACAACTGCCGCCAAGCCCAGTATGGTGATGATTTTTTTCATGTTGTCCAGGACGGTTTACTTGAACGCTTTCTTCAAAAACTTCAGCCCCTTCGTGGCGATCTCCTCGCGGGTCGGTTCCATTTTACGCCAAATGGCCGCCGCGCGGGCGATGACTTTCACGTCGGTCGTGAACGACTCGATGACAACGTCGCCCTTGTAGCGAACCGCCTTGAGCGCGGCGACGATCGGTTTCCAGTCGATGTGGTCGTTGCCCGGTGTGCCGCGGTCGCTGCCGCAGGCGTGAAAGTGGCCCAAGTGCTTGCCGGCGGCGCGGATCGCCTTGGCCTGGTTTTTCTCCTCGATGTTCATGTGGAACGTGTCGAGGTGCAGCTTGAGTGCCGGGCTGCCAACCGCCTTGATGAGGCGCAAGCCCTTTTCGCACGTGTTCAAAAAGTCGGTCTCGAACCGGTTCAGCGGCTCGACACAAATCTGCACGCCCTTTTTCTCGGCGTAGGCGGCGAGCACCTTGAGGTTTTTCACCACGAGGGCGAACTCCTTCTTTTGATCCTTCGGCTCGACGGCGTCGGCCTTGCCCACGACAGAGTATACCGGGCCGATAAGCGATGGGCAGCCGAGGTTCACCATGTGGTCGATGAGCGCCTTGCAATACTTCATCGCCTCGCGCTGATCCCCTGCCGAGCCGCGAAAGTCGCGCCCCGGCCCCATGCAGGCGCAAACCGAGCCGCAGGCCAGACCGGCGCGGTCGAGCGCCTTCCTGACCTTGACCGAGTCGATGTGTTCCGGCGCCTCAATGGGCAGCTCAACGGTGTCGAAACCCCACTTTTTGAACTTTGAAAAAAGCCGGGAACTCTGTGTCACGAACGGCGACACGAACAAGAACGAATTAATGCCAAATCTCATGATAGATTCTGTGAGCGGCAAAACCTACGGAAAGTCGGCGGACGATTCAATGCCGAAATCTCTCCACCCCGCTTGGCCAAGCGGCTCACCGGGTTCGATTGAAGGCGAATTGCGTGTTGATGACCGGCACGAACTGGATCTGCTCCGAGAAGATGGACGTGAACGCGTCGATCGCCATCTTGGGGGTCTGTCTTGGATCCAACTGGCCCTCCCACAGGTAGTCATCGCAAATGCACAGCCCCCCGACGTTCAGCAACCGAAAACTCAGGACCAAGTCCACCAACACATCCGTCGACAGGTGTGACCCGTCCACGTAAACGAAGTCAAAGGGGTCGTGGTTTTCCCGGAGCAGCCGCAGCAGTCCCGTGTCGGATCGCTCCTCCAGCACCCGCACGGCGTCCACCCGCCCGGTTTTCTCGACATTCCCAAAAAATGTTTCGCGAACCTGGGTCATGATGTCCGCTGCGACGCTGACATGCTCTCTCCCCCCTTGGAACGTGTCCAGGCAAACCATCCGGCTATCGGGGTGCTTGAGCAGATTGTTGAGCATCCAGCAGGTGGACAAGCCTTCAAAGCATCCGATCTCCAGGATCGACTTCGGCGCGTTCGCATCCCAGCCGTGCCGCCGAAAGACCTCGGGCCAGATCTCCATGTACTCGACGAACCAATCTCGAGTGAATTCCATGCGAAAAATGTTATCGGCCCAGCGGCCCACTGTCACCTTCGTTTCCCGCTTGGCCAAGCGCTTGGCCAAGCAGCAGGCTATCCGGCCGTCGAGTCGACAAGATGAATCTCCCCGCCGGTGACCTCGATGTCCAGCGGGTGGAGGCTGGCACCGGCGCACGGCCCCTCGACGCACAGACCGTTCTCCGGATGGTACATCGCGCCGTGCGTCTGGCAGACGAACAGGCTGCCGTCGCGGTTGAAAAACTGGCCATCGCCGTAGTCGAGGGTCAGCGGCTGATGGCGGCAGAGGTTTTCGTAGGCGACGATTTCGCCCTTGTAATTGGCCACGAAGGCGTCCACGCGAATCCCGTCGCGCTTGAAGGAAAACGGCCTCGTCGTGCCCTCGGGCAGCTCGTCAATCCTGGCCACTGGTTTGCGCATCAGCCGTTGGCCAAGGCGACGCCCTCGTTGAGGCTGCCTCGCCGGTAGCCTTTCGTGTCGAGCGTAACGTCGGTGAAACCGGCCTCGCGGAGTTGCGCCGACACGGACGCCATCATGTTCTCCCCGACGAACCGTTCCATCTCCGCTTGGCCAAGCTCGAGCTTGGCCAACGTACCGCCGGGCTGCTCATGGTGCCGCACGCGCAGTTCGCGGAAACCGGCGTCGCGCAACACGCCCTCGGCCTGCTCGATCATCGCCAGTTTCTCCGGCGTGACCGACTGGCCGTACGGGATGCGGGAGCTGAGACACGGCATCTGCGGCTTGTCGGCGGTGGGCAGGCCAAGCGCGGCGGAGAGGGCGCGAATGTCCCCCTTGGCCAAGCCGGCCTCCTTGAGCGGGGCACGCACGGCGAACTGCTTGGCGGCCTCGGCGCCGGGCCGGTGGTCGCCGATGTCGCTGGCGTTTTCGCCGTAGGCCAACACCGCGAAACCGCCCTCGAGCGCGATCGGCTCGAGCCGGGTGAACAACTCGTGCTTGCAGTAGTAGCAGCGGTTGACCGGGTTTTCGGTGTAGTCCGGATTGGCAAACTCCCGCGTGTGGACAATCCGCAGCGGGAAGCCGTGCGTCCCGGCGATCTCGCGGGCCTCGGCCAGTTCGCGGCGCGGCAAACTCGGTGAGTCGGCGAGCACGGCGAGCATCCGGTCGGCGAGCACCTCGTGGGCGACGTGTGCCAGCAGCACCGAGTCCACACCACCGGAGTACGCCACCAAACAGGATTCGTACCCGCGCAAAATGTCACGGAGGAAGTTGAGCTTCTCGTCAGCCACGCCCCGGAGGCTGCCCCGATCCTCCGCCGATGTCCAGCGGCCAGCCAGCCGCCTCAATGCGCTTTCAGGCGGAAAAATCGCTGACGGCTGACGGCATCGACCGGGTGCGGGCTGGCGGCATCCTCAAGGTCGGCCCACGGGCCGGCGAGCCGGCCGGCCTCCTGCAAGTCGCCGTGTTCCCAGGCCAATTCGATCCCGTCCCCCTTCCGAACGATCTGCAGCCTCAACGGCCTGGGCGGGGCCAGTGACTTGATCTGGTAAATAATGCCCGCTCCGGCGCCCTTGCTCACATTGCCCCGCGCGGTGAGATCGGCCACGAACAACGAGTCGTCCGTCGCCAGCAACCCGTCCAGGTGGCCCACACCCGGTTCGTCCACGCCGATGAAGTGAAAATAGTTTCCGGTCTCCAAGTCAACATAGACGAGGGGGTTTTCCTCGTTGCCCGTGCCGGCGTAATTGAACCGGCCGTGGAACCCCACGAACAGCCCGTGGTTCAGCCCCTCGGGAAACTCCGGCGGGGCGAAACAGATGTCATTGGGACCCTCGGCCTCGGCCCCCGTGTTCGGATCGGGCAACGGCTGGAACGTCACCCACGGCTGAATGCCACCGCCCACCATCCGGCCGGTTCGGTACCGGACATGGCTGAAGGGGAATCCGAAATCCTCGATCTTGCCGCCGATCCCGGCGGCGGGGATGACGTTCAACTCGTCGGCGCTGTGCGGCTCGTTGGAATCGCTGAAGCCATCGATGCCGTTGTCCTGCAGATAGAGGTCGCCGGTTTCCGGGTGAAAGGCGAACCCCGCCGCGTTGCGCAGGCCGGTGGCGATTTGCGTGAGGCCCGAGCCCGTGACCTTGCCGTCACGATCGGTGAGGGTGACCCTGTACACAGAGTCCCCCCGCAGCGTGCCGCGGACACCGAAGTCGCTGCTCAGGGTGGCAGTCTTTTTTGTCGCCGCGTAATTGGCGTCCGAGCCGACCTGAAAAAACAGGTCGATGGCGTCGGGCTGGCCCGGCGTCGCACGGAAGGCCAGCGCCGAGTGCGGATGCCACCAGCCGCCGCCGGGATAAGTGATCCGGATGCGCCCCACCAAGGTCAGCGGCGCAGCGGGGTTGTCGCCCAGCCGAAGGAGGGTGATCGGGCGGTTTTTGCCCTGCCCTGTCACGAGGACAAGGCTGTCCGCCACCCGAAGCGAGGTTTGCGCCGACGGCAGTCCGCCGTAAAGCGTCTTGGCCGGGCCATCGGCATGACCGTCCCCGTCGGCATCCACGAGGCGAACCAGTTTGCCGCTCGAATTCCAGAAACTGTCTCCTCCCCCGTTCGGCTCACTGACTGCCACCAGCAGCGAGCCATCGGCAAGCGCCTGCATGCCGAGCGGGAAATCCAGCCCCGTGGCAAACCGGGTCACCCGAAAATCGCCCGCATTCACGCCGGGACCGAGCAGTTGAAGGGGTGCCGGTTCATGCTCGTGGCCGTCTTCCGGATCGCCGGCATGAGCCTCCAGCTTGAGGTTGAATCGCAGGTCGCTGCTGGTCGGGTTGCCCTGGTGCACCTCAACCGCCAGCAGGTTCGCCCCCTCGACCAGGCCCGCCGGGTCGATTTCGTGCGGATAGAAATGATGCTCATCATGGCCATCGACCTCGCTCGAGGCCCGGGTCTGGTGACCGATGGCGGCCGGCGCGGCCGGCAGGTTGTCCCGCACGATTTCCTGTCCGTTCAGATAAACCACCGCCCCGTCATCGCGCATCAGTTGCAGGCTCAAAGCGGGAATGGAGTCGTGGCGGTTCACCATGAACCGGTGGCGAAAATAGGTGGTGATATGCTTGGCGTTGGCGTTCCCGCCATAGTCAATCCGGGTCGTCTCGTCGCCATCCCCGTAACCGAAAGGCGCCTTGCCGATCTTCCATCCGGCGTCGTCGAAGCCCGGCTTGCGCCACGCGGTGCCCTGATCCGAGCCGTTGTCGAGATAAGTCCAGGCGGCCCCCTCGCCGACCAGCGTGAGGCGGCCCGTCCATTCATCCCCATCCCCGCCGCTGGACGATCCGGTCAACGTCACCAGGCCGGTCTCCGAGGCCGTCTTGCCAAACACCGCAGCGTGTGGCCCCCAGCCGCTCCAGCCCTTCTGCCCCGTTTCCCCCTTGTCACCGTCGTTCACGCACACGCCGATGCCCAGTTTTTGGCCGGACCGGAAACGATCCACCCCAAGGGACGCTGGGGTGAACCGGACCTCGTAGGTCGTGACGAAACCGGTGCGCCGGACAGCCACCTCGTACGGCCCGGGCCCGCGCTCATGATCGGTGATGACTCGCCCGTCGTCGTGCAGCGCAAAATTGTACAGTTGAGTGACCGTGTCCCGGGCTGCGTTGGCGAACACTACCTGCACGCCGTCGCCGTTCCAGGCGTTGGCGCTGGCGTGCTCATGCGACTCGTCGGTCACCACAACGCCGAGATAAAGCGCGTCCGATTCCCACGCAAAGGCGACCGCACTCGAGTGATCGTCCGGCCCCGACCAATTGCCGCCGGCGTATTCCTCGAACAACACCAGCTCCCCGTTTTTGGCCCGGAACTTGACGTTGGCCAAAAACGGGAGGTCCGCCCAGTCGGCAGCGTCGCCATCGACCTCGATGGAGGCTTTGCCGGCCGAGAAGGTGTCCCGCCCCTCCTCGATGCCGTTGGCCAAGGCGGGCAAACTCTGAACGGCGACGGCAACCATTCCGATCAGGATCAGCCTGCTGAATCTCATCTCAATCCTTCCCCGGTTTTTCCGCCGTGGTCGCGGAGGAGGTCGGCGGTCATGGTCGATCAGGTGGAGGTGAGGGCGCGGAGGAAGTGGACGATTTGATCGGCGGAGGTCTCGACGATGACGCCGGCAACGATCCAGTAACCGAGTACGCGGGCGACTTTATCTTTCGGCCGCGGCGGGCGCTTGGCGGGGGCTTGGACTTCCTGTGGTGTTGGTTCAGGCATGATGTGGTCGTTTTACTCAGGCTTGGCCACCTGCGTTGCGGTTCGCAAATAGCTGATCAAATCGATCACCTCCCCGTCCCGGAGGGAAGCCAGCAGACCCTCGGGCATCATGGAGGTCGGGACCGTTTCGCGCGACTGAATCTCCGACTTGGCCACGGTCACCGGCGGCAAGCCGACGACTCGCAGCACGAGCTGCTGCTCGTTCTCGCTGGCCAGCGTCCCGGCCAACGTCTGGCCGCCGCGCGTGGTGACGAGCAGCAACTGGTAGCCCTCCGGAATCTCGCCGCTTGGGTTGAGGATGTTCTCGAGAATGTAGTCGAGATTCGCGCGGTTCGAGCCGGTGATGTCCGGGCCGATCTCGCCGCCCTGCCCGTACAGCTTGTGGCAGGCGAAACAGGTTCGATCGTAAATTGCGCGGCCGTTGCGGACGTTGCCCTTAGCCAAGGCGTCGTCGGTGAGCAACGCGCGGTACTTGGCAAACGCATTCGCCTTGTCGGCGGAGAGTGACTCCACCGCGCCCCATACATCGACAAAGCCCGGGCCGACGACGCGGCGCAATTGCCGGACCATGTACGCCGGGACATCGCGGCGCGGCACGGTGCCGGACCGGATCGCCGCCGTGAGTTTGTTGCCGTACGACGGCCGCGAAGCGAGCGTCTGGATCGCTGCCGACTTGTCGCCAGCGTCGAGCTTGGCGTAGCGGTCGAGCAGCGCGCGCGGGTAACGGCTCTCTTCGTAGGCCGACATGGCGCGGATGGAGTCGAGCCGCAGCGCGTCGTCGTCCAGCAAGCCAACCAAGCGGCCCTTCAAGGCATCGTGTTCCTGGGAGGCGAGCCCGCGCAGGGCGTTACGGCGGGCATCGGCCTCGGCGTCTTGGTTTTCGAGCGTGGCGAGCATGGCCGCCGCCGCGCCGGTGTCGCCGAGGATTTGCGCGATCTGTGTGGCTGCCGGCGTGCCGTAAAGCTTGGCGTAGGTCGCGCCCCAGCTCGGCGGCGCCTTCACGTCGCGCAGCCCCTTCAGCCCGGCGCTGAAACCGCGGAGCAACCCTGTGGTCGTCTCGTCATCCGCCGCTTGGCCAAGCGCGGCGGAAACGGCATCCAACTGGCCGGCATCGACGGCCCGGCGGGCGATGGACTCGGTGACGAGCGGCAACCGGCTGGCCTGCGCCAACTCCATCGCGCGGGTGGGATTCGACGGCACCAACGGCTCGATGCTGAACCAAATCAGCTTCGGCAGATTGTGGTCGTCGGCATCCCCGGCGTGCGCAACCAAGCCGGCGGCGATGGCCCAGCGATCGCCGAGCGGCATGCGCTGCATCGCCGAGGCCAAGTACAGCCGCACAACGGGTGACGGATCGCGCTTGGCCAAGGCGGCGAACGCCTCGAGCGCTTGGCCGGAGGGCGCGTTGTCTTCGCAAAGCAGTTGGATGGACCAGGCGCGAATGTGCTCGTCTTTGTCGTTGAGATTGTTCAGCAGATCGGCCTCACTCAACCCGCCGGTGACGTGCAACGCCCAAAGAGAGCGTAGCCGGTGGTCGGCGTTTTTGTTATGCCGAAACATTTTTTTCAGGGCGCGATGCGTGCCGTTGGCCAGGCGGCCGTCGATTGCGCGGCCCTGCAGCACCACCCGTGCACGGCGGGCGTGCCAAGCGCTGGCGCTGGCTTGGTAGTCGACGAGCCTGGCATCACTCAGCTTGGCCACGTCGGCGTAACGGCCTTCCCAGTTCTCGGCCAAGCTCTCCTTCGGCGAGAGGCGGAAGATGCGCCCGGTGTTTTTTTGCAGAACCTCCTTGCCGCAGATGTCGGCGTCGTGCCAGTCGAGCACGTAGACGTCGCCGCCCGGGCCGATCTCCATGCTGAAACCGATCCACTGCGCGTTGTTGGCCTTCATGAAATCCTTGTGGTGTTTGCCGACAAACCCGGAGCCGCTTGGCACCAGTTCATCGGTCAACACCGCGTGCTCGTGGATGTTCGCCATGAAGATTTTGCCGTGATACTCGTCCGGGAAGGCGTCGGACAAATACACCCGCGCGCCGCCGTGGGCCGAGCGATGCCGATGGTCGGCGATCGTGCGGATGTCGCTGTAAATGTACGGGTTGAAATGCCGTCCGCTCTGCCGGTGATAGACGCCGCCCGGGATGACATGCCACAGGTGCGGGATCACGCAGGCGCTGACGAAGAGCTGGCCCTTTGCGTCGTAGTCGATACCCCACGGGTTGCTGAAGCCGTGCGCGACCACCTCGAAGCGATCCTTCACCGGGTGATACCGCCAGACACCGCCATTGATCGCCGTGCCTTCGCCGTCGAACTCGACCTTCCTTGGGTACGCCTCGCCCGGCTTAAAAATACGCCCCTCGCCCTTCGGCCTGCCGACCACCGACGGCGTGAAGACGCCTTGGCAGCCATAAAGCCAGCCGTCCGGCCCCCAGTGCAAACTGTTGACGACCTCGTGCCGGTCGCGGATGCCCCAGCCGGTCAGGCGCACCTCGATGCCGTCGACGTCCGCCCGGTCGTCGCCGTCGCGATCCGGGACGAACAGCAGGTTCGGCGGCGCGCCGAGCCACAGCCCGCCTAAGCCAACCGCCACCGCCGACGGGAACGGAACGCCCTCGAGGAAGACCGAGCGCTTGTCCGCCACGCCGTCGCGGTCGGTGTCCTCCAAGATCAAAATGCGGCTGTCGCCCGATGCCGAAAAGCCTCGCCCGCGGGACTCGTAGTCGCGGTTTTCCGCCACCCACATCCGGCCGCGGTCGTCCCAGCAAAACGCCATCGGCTGCGTGATCATCGGCTCGTTGGCCCAGGCGTTGACCGCGAAGCCGGGCTCGAGGGTCGAGTTTTTCACCGCCGCCTCCGGCGTGAGAAACTTGGCCTCGCGCCCCTCGCGCTGGGCCAATCCCCATAGCACGCCCGTGCCGCGCTGGCCGGTGTATCGCATCCAGCGCTGCGTGAGGTCGTCGTTGTCCAGCGCGCCGCTGTAAACATGAATCTGATGACGGATGGTCTCGGTTTTGCCTTCGCCGATTTTCCAGTCGCCAAGCCGCGCGCGCACCGGGCCGACGCCAAGTTGGCCATCGACGCGCCACGGCTGCGGGTAGCCGCCGTTTTTGGGGTGGTCAAAAATCGCGATGTGCCCCCAGTCGTCGCGGCCGTCGATCTCCATGCCGACGTCGAGCCATGTGGCGCGCCGGCCCTCGGCGGCCGCGCCAACTTCACGAGCGCCATTAACCACATCGCCCTTCGTGCCGGGCTTCCACGGCATGCGGAGAAACAGCCCGCCGTAATCGTATTTGCCAATCGTGACATCGGTTTGCGCCTGGCCACGCCACTCGAGGTCGAGGACGTGGCGGTCGCCGTCGGAGCGCATCGACCAACGCTGCGTCTCGGTCAGCACCGCGTTGCCGTCGGCGTCGAGCAGGTCGTACACGGTCTCCCAACGCACCGAGTCACCCTTGGCCTCGAGCACGTTCACGCCCTTGCGCTTCCAGTAATTGTCGGCGGGATGATGGAAATAATCGCGGCCATTCACGCGGGTGAACCCCCAGTACAATCCGGTTTGGTGTTTGTGATGGCCGGGGCTGTATTCGGTGAGCGTGCCGTTGCCATCCGGCGCAACGATCGGGTGCAGGTACGGCCGGTGATCGGCGGCGGCGTGCTGCGTGACCAGCGGCTTGGCCAAGCCGTCGCGATGGACAGTGATTGTGCCGGAGCCTTCATCAAGCTTGGCCTCGAGCGGGGCGGCGGCAGCGGTGGCCAAGCCAAGCGCGGCCAAGGGCAGCATTGTCATAAAATATTTCATCATGAAAACAAGCCGCGCGACAACCCGGTCGGGATCCGTCGGGCGACGCCGGTGATGCTACCGACCAAGCGCCAAACGGCAACCTTAATCAGGACGCCGATTGACAGGATTATGAGGATGAACGGGATCATGTTTTGATCCTCTTAATCGGCAATCATCTGCGTCCGATTCTCTGCTCCTGGGGGGTTCTCCTTGGTTCAACGGGGAAAACCCGGCGCTTGGCCAAGTTGAACGCGTGAAAAATGTCGCCTCTCCATCCGGCAGCCGTAACACTCCCGTCCGCTGCTATGTTGAAATCTTTTCACCGTACTCTCGCCGCGCTGGCGCTTGGCCTGTCCGGCGCGACCGCGCTTGGCCAATTTGCCGACACAACTTTGTCGCTCGATGTCACGCCGGTTGATGGCGATGCCACTCGCCGGGCAATCGCGCTCACGATCGATTCCGGGGCCGGCTCGATCCTGTACATCCAAGGCTCGGCCGACATGACTCACTGGGAGACGCTTGGCCAAGCGATCGCCGGGAAAACCCCCACCCGTTGGGAGGCGCAACGGGCCGCCACCGAGTCGCCCTATTTTTTCCGGGTGAAAGTCGATCCGCCGACCGACGTGATGGAAGACGGCATTTACGCGACGATCACGACGAACCTCGGCGTGATGACGGCCAGGCTGGAGTACGAAAAAGTGCCGCTCATCGTCGCCAACTTCGTCGGCTTGGCCGAGGGCACGAAGTTTTACAGCAAGGATCCCCGGTTTTATCCGGCCAACCCCGACGGCAAGCCGTTCTTTGACGGGCTGATCTTTCACCGCGTGATGAAGGACTTCATGATCCAGGGCGGCTGCCCGCTGGGCAACGGCACCGGCAACCCCGGTTACTTTTTGCCGGACCAGTTTCATCCCGACCTCAAGCACGACGGCCCAGGCGTCCTCTCGATGGCCAACTCCGGCGAGCACACGAACGGCAGCCAGTTTTTCATCACGCACGCCGCGACACCGTGGCTCGATTTCGACAACATAAACCGGCTCGGAAGCCACTCCGTTTTCGGCAAGGTGGTCTTTGGCCTCGATGTCGTCGACAAAATCGCCGGAGTCGATGTCAGTGGGCCGAACAAGCCCACGGAAGATGTCATCATCGAGAACATCCGCATCCGCCGCGTGGGGGAAAAGGCGGAGGCATTCGAGGCCACGGAGGCGTCGATCGACCAGATGCAGCGCGACCTCGCCGCGAAGCAGATGAAGGAAATCCAGGCGGTGCTGAAAATCGAGCCGAGGGAGTCGGGGCTGATTTACGAGGAACTCAAGCCGGGGAGCGGCGAGCTCGTGAAGGACAGCGACATAGTCCAGTTCGATTACATTATGGAACTGGTTTCCGAGGCGAACGAGATTGGCCGCGTGTTTGCCGACTCTTACAATCCGCCCAAGCCGCTTACAATCAAGGTATCGGATTTGGCAACGATGCTGCCGGGTGCCGCAGAGGGACTGACCTTGATGAAGAAAGGCGGCGTAGGGTTTCTATGCATCCCGCCGGAGCTGGCCTACGGCAAGCTTGGCTGGTTCGCCGCGCGTGTGCCAGCCCACTCGGTGGTGCTCATGCAAATCACCATGCTCGACGTGACGCCCGGCGGGTGATCAGCGCAGCTTGGCGCGGTAAAACTCCCGCTCGGCGCGGGTGGTGTTCGAGTACTCGAGCACGCCGGAGCCGTCAAGCAGCTCCAGGTCCGGCCCCGGTTCCCACGTCTTCAGGTTCGGGCTGCGGTCGAGCGAAAACCGCTGACCGGGGAAGCCGCGAAAGCTGAAGTTGTTGGTGACCCCGCCGTCGGCGGCTGCAACGCGCTCCCAGCGGATCAGGATCGGGGTGGTGCGCGGCACGATCTCCTTTCGCAAAATAATCCCCTCGAGTCCCACGGAGAGAAACTGGCCGTCGTTGGCCAACGCGCCGTAGAGTGACAGGCCGGTGATCGTGCCCTTGGCCTCCCACGAGGCGAGGTCGGGACTGGTCAGCACCGTGCCGTTCACGCCAACAACGTACCACGCACCGCCGACTTGGGTGACGTCGTTGAGCCATTGGTCGGTGCCGCTCTCGCGCTTGGCCCAGGTCTCGCCGTCGGTGCTGGTGAGGAGGGTTCCCGCCTGGCCAACGGCGACGAGTTGATCGTCGAACGCCCGCACGCGGTAAAGCCAGTTGGCCGTGCCGGAGTCGCGCTTGGTCCAGTCGATGCCGTCGTGCGAGGTGAGGATGATCCCGTCCTCGCCGGTGGCGACGAATCGTCCCTTGAACGCCTCGACGCTGGTGAGAATGCCGGTGGTCGGTGCCTGGTGCGTGTCCCATTGTTTGCCGTCGCGCGTCGTCAGCACCGTGCCCTTGCCGCCGGTGACGACCCACGTGCCGCCAAGCGCGGCGACGCCCTGCAGGTCGTTCTCGGTCGGCTTGGGCTCAACCGCCTCCCAGACGACACCGAGGGTGTTGACCTTGTTTGTCTCCGCTTGGCCAAGGTCGTTTTTCGTCACGACGTTGGTCCACGAGTTGTGGCTGGTCAGCAGCCGCCCGTGGTTGCCGACGGCGACGAGCAGGTTCGTCGTTCCGCCGACACCGAGCAGGATCGACTGGGCCGCGGCCTCGGGCGTGACCTCGAGATTCCACGCGACCCCGTCGCGGCTGGTCAACACGGTGGCGTGGTCGCCCACGGTGACCATCAGGCTGCCGACCCGGTTGATGTCCCAGAGCCAGTTGCGCACCGAGTCATCGGCGCTGAACCAGTAAAGGTAACTGTCGTCCTCCTCGTCGCGCACGCTGTCCACCAGCATGCCGGTGCGGCCGCCGAGCAGGAATTTACCGTCGACCTCGATGGCGCAGTAGTAGGTCCAGTCCGGCGGCGGCGACGGGTTGGTGCCGTCGTCGGTCTCGAGCAAATCCACCCAGTACATGAAAAAACCGAGCACCCCCTTCCGCACGACGTTCTCGCCGGCGATGATGACCTCCGACGCCGTGCCGGTGACGGCGTTCAGGTCTTTGTCGGTGCCGGAATTGGCCGCGAGCCACGAGACGCCGTCGTTGTAACTGAGCAGCACGACGCCGTCGTCGCCCACGGCCCAGAGACGCTTGTTGACGTAGGCCAGCGCGTTGAGGTCGCGGTTCGTCCGGCTCTGGCGCTTGGTCCACGAGCGGCCGTTGGTGCTGGTGCCCACGAGGCCGCCCTCGCCCACGGCGACAAACTGTTTCCCGGTCCAAGTCAGCGCGTGAATGTGGTTGTTGTACCGGAAGGTTTGCCTGCGCCACTGCCGGCCGTCGGTGCTGGTGTAGAGCGTGCCGTTGCTGCCACCGGCCACGATCGTGTTGCCCGAGGCCGCCAGGGCGCGGAAGGCTTCGCCCGTCGGGTTGTCCAGTTCACCCGGCGTAAACTGTTCCTCGCCCTCGCTGTAAAGCAGCGTGCCGCCGGCGCCGGCCACGACCGCCTGCTCCTTGAAAAACGTGGCGGCGCGCAGCGTCCCACCAACACCGCTCTCGCGCGGAAACCATTGCACCAGGTTTTGGCTGGTGTGAATCGAGCCGTTGTCGCCGACCTCGATCGCGAAGTCGCCGCCCCTGGCAAGGGCGCGGATGGAGTTGCCATGCGGCCGGGGGTTGGACCAGCGCCACGGCCCCTCCTCCGCCTTGGCCAAGCTGGGCGCGAGCCACGCCGACAGGCCAAGCGCCAGGCAGCCCCTGGCCAAGTTCATCTGTTTTGTTGTCAAAATCATTACCGAAAAAAATCGCCTCGCGGCAAACGAAAGGCAGGCACGCTTTAAAGCATGCCTGCCCTCCGGTAAAATAAAACTTGGCCAAGCGTTCGAGGCGCTTGGCCAAGCGGCAAACCGTTAACGGCGATGACCGCGACGAGCGCCGCGTCTCGAGTGACGCCCCTTCGAATCCCGATGGTTGTCGCGGCTGCCGCGCGCCTGCCGACCCTTCGAATCCTGCGGTCCCCGGTGGCCACCGAGTGCCTGCGGACCCCTTGGCCCGCCAAACCCCTTGAACCCGCCACGGGCCTGTGGCCCACAGCCACCGCGCCCGGCGGCTTCGCGGCGTTTCTTCCACATCTCGAGCACGTGCTGAGGCGGCCCGGCCTGGCCCCGACCGCCCTTCGCGGCAGCCACGCGCTTTTTCATCATCTCGCGGGCGAATTGCGGCGGGCCGCCCTGTGGTCCGCGGCGTTGGCCGCCCTTGGCAGCGACTCGTTTCTTGGCCGCCATCGCCCGTTTTTTGATTTCGGCGATGCGGTCGGAAGCGTTGCCCTGACGATCCTGGCCACGCTTGGCGTGCTCGCCCCGTTTGCCCCCGCGATGCCCGCGGTCATTATCCGCCATCACGGCGGAGGTCATCCCTGCCCCCACCAGGAGAGCGGCTGTCATTCCAATGATCTTGTTGAGTTTCATGATTCTGTTTCCCATCCCAGCCATGTGGCCGGTTGCAAACTAGTCGTTCCCGGGGCGGTGACGGTTACAAGATTCCGGCCAGCCGCCGCTCAATCCTCGAGCTCGTTGGCCAGAATCATCTCGCGCGTGTAGTAAAGCAGCCGACCGCAGTTCGTGCAGGTGACCCTCTCCCGCCCGCTCTTGGCATGGACGACCTCCTGGGCCTGCAGCTTCATGTGGCAGCCGCCGCAACTGCCGTGGTCAATGCCCACGACCACGCTGCCCCCCTTCGTGTCGAGCAACCGCTCGTAGTGCGAGAGCGTTTTCTTGTCGATCGTCCCGGCAAGTTGCTCGCGTTCCTCGTCCAGTTCGTCGAGTTCCGTCCCGATGTTTTTCTCGCGTTCGTCCAGCTCGGAAAGCGTCCGGGCCTCAGACGCCCTGGCCGCCTCGGCCACTTCGCTGGCCTCCGCGAGTTTCGCCTTGAAGGCGTCCTGCTCCTCCATCAACTCCAGTTCCTGATCCTCCAGTTCCGAGATCGCCTGGTGGACATGCTCGATTTCCCGGGACAGCGCCTGGTACTCCACGTTCTTTTTGGTCTCGAGTTGTTGCTGGGAGAACTTGAGAATCTGCTCCTTTTTGGATCCCACCTCGTTCTCCAGATCCTTCCGCCGCACCTCCAGCTGCATCTGGGCCTGCTTGGCCTGCTCCAACACCTGCTGGGCCTGGAGGCTGTCCCGCCGGGTTTTCTCGCGCTCGGGGTCGATCGACTCCAGCTCCGCCTCAAGCCGGGCGGCCTTCGCGTCGCGATCCTGCAAGACCAACAGTTGGCTGATTTCCTCGTTCATCAGGCCGGTCATCCTTACCCCCTTTGCCATCCCGGGTCAACGGCCGCACACCTTCAACCGAAAAAAACGGCGGATGACCGTCCGCGAAAAACGGTTTGCCAAGCGCCCACGCCATCGGCAGACTGCCCGGCCCTTTGGTCGGGACGTGGCGCAGCTTGGTAGCGCGCCTGGTTCGGGACTAGGAGGTCGCGGGTTCGAATCCCGCCGTCCCGACCATTTTTCCCCCAGTCACTCCCCGCTTGGCCAGGCGCTTGGTTGGTCAACGTTCCTTGCCGGCCTTGGGGTCGAAGACGTCGCGCAAACCATCGCCAAGGAAGTTGAGCGCCATCAACAACGCCGCCAGGCAGCCGGCCGGAAACACAATCATCCACCAATAAACGCGAATCGGATTGATCTGCTTCGCCCCCTCGGCGATCAGCGATCCCAAGCTCGCCCTCGGCGGATGGATGCCGAGCCCGAGGTAGCTCAAAAACGACTCGTACAGGATCACCGCCGGCAGCGTCAGCGTCAGGTAAACGATCACCACGCCAAAGACGTTTGGCAAAATGTGCCGCCACAGGATCGTCCCCGTGTCGAGGCCAAGCGACCGCGCCGCCTCGACGAATTGCCGCTCGCGCAACGCCAAAACCTGCCCGCGCACAATGCGCGCCATCGTCAGCCACGACACCGCGCCCAAGCCGGCGTAGAGCAGAAGCATTCGCGCGGTCTCGCCGCCGCCGCCCCCGAAGGCCTCCTGCAGCCAGCCTTGCAGCACCCCCTCCAGCGTCGTGATGATGACGATCACAAAAATGATCGATGGCAGCGAGTACAGCACATCCACAGTACGCATCAGCAAGTTGTCCCAGCGCCCGCCGAGGAAGCCGGCCGTCGCGCCCCAAAGCACCCCGATCACCAGACTCACCAGCGCGCCGACCAGGCCGACCATCAGCGAAATCCGCGTGCCGGCCATCACGCGTCCGAATTGGTCGCGGCCGTGCACGTCGGTGCCAAACCAATACTCGGCACTCGGCGCGGCGAATTGCGCCTCGCTGTGCACGTCGCCCTGGCTCGAGATCAACGGCCAGGCCAGCGCCAGCACGAGCAGACCAAACAGAAATACCGTCGCCACCACCGCCGGGCGGTTGTCGCGGAACCGCTGCCAGGCGCGGCGGTTCGGCGACTCACCGGTTTCCGGCGCTTGGCCAAGCGCTTGGCCAAGTTGATGTGTTGCGTCAGCCATACTTCACCCGCTTGTCCAGCAAACCATACACGACATCGACCATGAGATTGAGCGTCAGCAACATCACCGAATATAAAATCACCAGACCGACCACCATCGTGTAATCGCGGTTGTTCGAACTGTTCACGAGGAACACCCCGATGCCAGGAATCTGAAACAGATTCTCCACCACGAACGACCCCACCAACAGGTCGGCCAGCAGCGGCCCGCTATACGTCACCACTGGCAGCAGGCCCTCCCGCAACGCATGCCGTAGAATGATCGATCTTTCGCTCACGCCCTTGGCCCGCGCGGTGGTGATGAAGTCCGACTGCAGCGTCTGGCTCATTCCCTCGCGGGCCAATCGCGCCACCTTGCCGGCGAAGTAAGTGCCAAGCGTGACCGCTGGCAGGATCACGTGCCACGGCCCGCCCCAAAGTCCCACCGGGAACATTGGCCACCGAATCCCCAGCAGCACGATCAGCACCGGTCCCAGCACAAACGCCGGGATGCACACCGCGAGGATGGAAAAAAAACTGCCAACGTGATCCTGCCAGCGTCCCCGCCGAAGCGCCGTCCACACGCCCAGCGGAATCCCGATGCCAAGCGCGAAACAAAACGACAACATCCCCAGCGACAACGACACCGGCAACCCTTGCGCGATGATGTCGTTGACCGAGTGGTTGCGATACTTCAGCGACGGCCCAAAGTCGCCCCGCATCAGGCCGCCCTCGAACGCCCGCCACTCGCCGTCCCGCTTTTCAAAGCCAACGCCGATGAACCGTAGATACTGCTGCCACATCGGCTCATCGAGGTGGTACTTGGCCTTGAGGTTGCGCTCGATGTCCGGCGAGGCCGGCGCGCGTTCCTTGTCAAACGGCCCGCCCGGCGCCACGCGCACCAGGCAAAACGCGAGGAAACTGATCACCAGCACCAACGGCACCAGCATCGCCACGCGCCTCAAAAAGTAGGCCAAGCTCACGGCGCAAAACCATGCCCGCGCACCCGCGATGCTGTAAAGAACGGGACACGGAAACGGCTTGGCCAAGCGGGCGCATTGGGCCAATTTGTCCCAACTTTGGCCATTGCAATACTGTGCAACTATGTCCCACTATCATGCGTTTACGATGTTTTTCAGCCGTTTTTAGCGCAAATTGCTTGGCACATGGCTTGCATTAAGTACGGTAGTTGGTTTGAGAGAAACCGTTAACCTGAAAACAGAAAGGAAATGATGATGATGACATGCACGAATCGAAATGCGAATCCGCTGAATGTGTTTGAGGATGTGTTCGGCACCCTGTTCAACGACTCAATCGGGAGCTTGGCCAAGGCCACTCAAGCCGGCGCATGGAGCCCGGCGGTGGATATTGTCGAGTCGACCGACGCCTACACGCTGACCGCCGACCTGCCCGGCCTGAGCAGGGACGACATCAACCTGACGGTGGAGGAAGACGTACTGACGCTGTCCGGCGAGCGCAAGAGTGAGCAAAGCGGGAGCAAGGAGTTCGGCCATCGCTTCGAGCGGGCTTACGGCAAGTTCAGCCGCTCGTTCGAACTGGGCAGCGGCGTGGAGAATGGAAAGATCAAGGCCGAGTTCAAGAACGGCCTGCTCAAGGTCGAGCTGCCGAAGGTCGAGGCCAGCAAACCGTTTGAGGTTTCCATCGCCGAATAATTCGGATTGATTATCACGACAATCCCCAAGGCGGAGCCAAGTGCGGCTCCGCTTTTTTGTCGCTTGGCCAAGCGCTTGGCCGGTGGAAAATTAAATGGAAGACTACCGACCGCGGTCGCGACGCCCGTCGCCGCCGCCACGGTCCCCTCTTCCGTCGCCCCGGCTCCGGCTGCTGTACCGCTCGCGAATCTGCTGTTCGACCCGCTGCCGGTCGGCGGCCGACATGCTGGAAAGCCGCTGCCGCAACTCATCTCCCCGCGAAGATGATCCGCCATCCCGGGAGCGCTTGGCCGCCTCCTTGGCACGTTTTTTCTCGATGGCGGCCTTCATCTCGGCCGCCTTCTTGGCAGCGGCGCTGGAACTGGATGACTTGGAGGAGGAACTTCTCGAGGAGGTTCGGGGCGCCTTGGTCACCGATGTCTTGAAGGCGTCCTCCTTGAAACTCAGGCTGCGCAGGTCACCATACTCACGGATGGTGACTTTTCCCGTCGCCTTGTCGATGGAAACAATCTCGATGCCGTCCTTTTTTTCGCCGGCCGCCAGTTGGAGGTAGTTGGGGGGCTCGGCTTTGTTCTTGCTGTCGATCAGCGCCAGCGCCGCGCGTTCCACCCCATCGTGGCGGTAAATCCCGGTCAGCTTGACGTCCTCGCTTTTCGGGGGTTCGGGTGCCGCCTTCGGTCCGGGCGGCGGCTCACCGGTGAGGTCAAATGCGTTGCGTTTGCTGATGGTCAAATACGGGTTTTCGATCGATCGCACGCTCCCGGCGGACGACAACAAAACGCCCAAGACCGCCACCGCCAACACCGATTTTCCTCCGTTTTTCACCATTTTCCTGATTTCAGGGCCGCAAACCCGACCCGCTGCGACCAACCCGAACACAGGTTAAACGTCATTCCGAGGCAAATTGTTACGGGAAAACCGCGTTATCCGGCCAACAGATGCGATTGTCGGCCCCGGATCGGGACAGTCATCCACCCGCAACCGGCAAAATCAGGGGTTGAATAAATTAAATAGTCAATTTAAAATAAGAACTGTCGTCAGGAGCAACAGCCGCGTCTGGCCAAACTGCCCCGCGATGCCTGGAAGGCGAGAGATTTGATACGATGAAAATACCGTGTTCAAACTGCAATCAAAAGCTGGAGATCCCGGAGGAACTTGCCGGCCAGACCATTGAGTGTCCCGCCTGCAACACCAGCCTGTTGGTGCCGGCATCGGAAGCACCCCCGGCCGGGTCATCACCCACAATCCGACTGTCCTCCCCGAAGGACTCTCCCCGCCCGCCACGGCCCAAGCCCACCCCGGGCGTGGGGGAGTTGAGCGCCCTGAAGAGTTACACGGACGACATCGCGAGACACGGATCCGGCTCCGAGAAGTCGTTGATGTTTGTCCGCTCGCTGATCGGAGGCGCGATCCTCATCGTGTTGATTCTGATCGGGCAGTGGATACGGAGTGATCCATGGGAAAGCTCCACGTTCAAGACTCACCGCAAAATAGTAAGCATCGAATCTACCCTGCATTATTCATCAAAAAAGGTTTTCGGCGACTTAACTTATTGTGTATAAGT
>JACKQG010000164.1_pt1 | contig 96611 bp, 87 predicted proteins | sample 8237621 | NCBI WGS metagenome assembly JACKQG01 (sample SAMN15677084, study PRJNA649215) | marine metagenome | biome: marine; feature: Black Sea; material: saline water; isolation source: suspended particulate matter (SPM) from the Black Sea western gyre | collected 2013-06-09/2013-06-10 | depth...
CGCATTGGTTTCGAACACGTGGGGGTAGCTGTAATTAAAATCCCATCGCGCGGGAGGACGCGTACCGGGCGCGGATTCGTCACGATACATTTGCCCCACTTCCGCCGCCGACAGTGCGCGCCGCCAAATGCGAACGTCGTCCATATCGCCCGTGAGCTGTTTGCGCGGATGCACCTCTGCGTTTCCCTCGCCATTGGCTGCGCCGAGCAGCAGATGATAATCGGAATCAAAATCCACCGTTTTGGATTTTGAAATATCTTTTTGGGTTAACAACTTGCCATCCAGAAATACATTTAACGTTTGATCCCGATCGAACACCGCCACCAGTTGATGCCATTTGCCGTTGTTGAGGCCGATGTCCCGCAAGCCCAAATGGACAACACCGGAATTCCCATCACCGCCCGTGGATTGCAATAGCACCAGCAGCAAATTTTGGTGCTGTTCATACTCGTGATACGCCGCTAAACCCCAACAGCATGGCAACCGCAATTCGCTTTTTTTACCGACCAACCCGAACGCATCATCCGTGGTTTTCACCCACAAACTCACGGTGAAATCGTTGGTACGAATGTCGAGCCGATCACCGATGTCGATGGAGGCATTGCCATCAAAATGCAGCGCGCGATCGGCGCGGCCGAAGCGGTCGGTGGTGGGCGTCACGCCTGTGGCATTGCCGTCGTAGCCGTGGCCGGTGGCGTCGCGGGCGTGGCCGTCCATCGGCCAATGCGCCTCCACGCCATCGCGCCAGCTGGGCTCGGACGTTTCCGGTGAATCTGATTCGCCCCATTGATTCCAAGCCAGCGTGCCCACCAACAACACTGCCAATGTGGCCAGCAGTTTATTGAAAATCGCGGTGCTTTCTTCCAGCGGCCGATGGCCATCGCGCACGCGTTCGAGGTCCTCGGCCATTTCTGCTGCATTGGCGTAGCGCTCTTTGGGCAAATCCGCGCAGGCTTTGAGGATCACCGCGTTGAGACCGCGCAGTTCCGGATTCGGCGCAGGCAATTCGGGGAAGTCGTAGCGATCTTTGCCCGTGGCCATTTCGTAGAGCACTTTGCCGAGCGCGAACACGTCCGCCGTGGTTTTGCCCGGGCCTTCGTACGGGATGTAGCCGAACGTGCCCACCGCCGAGGGTGTGCTATCCATTCGCGCCACGAGGCCAATGTCCACCAGCTTCGGCTTGCCGTCCACGTAGATAATGTTGGAAGGCTTCACATCGCGATGCACCAACTCGTGCGTGTGCAAATGCGCCAACGCGCGTGCGAGGCTCACGCCCACCTTCAAACATTTCGCCGGGGGCAAAGCGCCGTGCGCGGCGAGTTGACCTTGCAGCGTGCGCGGCTCGTACGTTTTTGGATTCACCTCATTGGCGTCCACGTCCGCGTCATCCGCCAGCTCCATCACGCTGAAGAATAATCCGCGCGCGTCATCGCGTTCCAAGCGCAGCACATCCACAATGCCCACGTGACTACGGCTCAACGATTCAAATCGCTGTTGGCCGCGCCATTCGCGTTCGTACGGATGCGCATCCTCAAAGCGATCGCGCCGCACCAGCTTCACCGCGCGAAAGGCGCCCTCTTCCCCAACCGATTCCCGCGCCAGCCACACCTCGCCATAAGTGCCTCCGCCAATCTGACGCAGCAAAGTCAACCCCGGCAATTGGGGTGCGTCTTCATTAGATTCACTAAAATTCTTTCCCGCCATTTCAATCAAATTTTTCCAGTAGGGACGCACGTCCGCGCCACGCCCTTCATCAATCGCGCCCGCAACAACCTCTCCTCTCCTCCGCAATCCGTCCGATACACACGCGGCTCCGGCGGCGGCTTCAGCCAACGCTCCGCCAGCCGCGTTACCCACGCGTACATCCGCCGACGCCACGGATGCCACCGGCGCAAAGGACGCGATACGTTCAATCCGCCCCCTCCTCCCGCAGCCGCACCAGCTCCTCCTCGAATTTCTCCCCCACCCGATACTTCGCCATATACACCTGCCGATTGCTCACCCCCAGCGTTTCCGTCACCTCCCGCATCGTCCATTCCTGCATCATATAAGCGTGAAAAATCTGGAATTGCTTCGGCCCCACCCGCCGCTTCACCCGTTCCAGAGCGAGGCTCACCATTCGTTTGTTCCATTCGTTGTTCCATAATTGTTTAAATTCATCCCGCCCACGAACCGCCGGCAACCCTTCAAACTCCAAACTCACCGTCGGCACCCGCCGCCCGTTCTTGCGCGCGTGATCCGCCATCCGCGAGCGCAGCACCGTCATCAGCCACGCTTTGTACGAACCCTTCTCGCGATCATACACAAACCCCGGCATCTTCTGAGACACCTTTGACACCGTCTGCTGTGTCACATCCTCCGCATCCTCCGCACCGAAGCCCGCCTTACGCACCACGTTGTAGAGCAGCATCCAGTACAAATCATAAAACTCCCGCCAACTCCGTTCATCCCCCAAATCCTTGAGCCGCAACAACAAACTACTCCGCGTCGCCAAAGGCGGCTGTTCCCCATCTTTCACCATCCTCTTCCTATCAGTACGCCGCATCGCAGGAGTCTTTCGCAAATGACCATAAAATTCCCATAAAAAAATTATTTTGTGAATATTTGTGAGAAACAGAGGTTTTACAGCGTATTGAATTTCATATGATTTATAAAGAGCTAAGTTCTTCGAATCAAATTGTAATAGCGATCTCTGCTGCCGTGCTCCATTCAATCGGACAATTCAATTGTCACGCGCAAACACAAGTTAATAAAATAACAAGTATTCAGGTTGAATTCATTAAGGGAACATCAGCTGGAAACCCAGGCTCCCCCGAAGTAGTCATATCCAGTTCATGGAGTTGCACCAGAAAAGTAATCGCAAGTACCGGTGCCTTTGCGACTAGCTTCAATGAATACAAGTCTCAAAGCGGTTCCGGTAATCCCTATATTCATTTGAGGGTAAAATATACTTGCGTCGACCCAACCAAGCCCCCAAGGCCTAGCCCAGAGAATTTGACTTATAGCTGGACTTCATCCAACTCCAATAATGCAACTCAACCAGTTCAGAGCGGTACAGCATTGAAAATGAAAATGGAAAATTTTCCTGGTGGAGTAAATGCTGCATCTTCCACCCGAGGCGATCAAGTAGTTTGGAAACTATCGGCTTCTGCCACACAGGCAGTGGATGGTGTTACTACAAAATTTAACACTTCTGGGACAGCCCCAACTGTAACTTGCATAAATGGCACACTCTCGCAAACTGCCGGAAGCAACTCAAGCGGAAGCAACTCAAGCGGAAGCAACTCAAGCGGAAGTAACCCAGGCGGAAGTAACCCAGGCGGAAGTAACTCAGGCGGAAGTAACTCAGGCGGAAGTAACCCAGGCGGAAGTGGTTCAGCTGGATTCAGCTCCAGTTATTCCAATTCTCGAATGAATGTAGTTCCGGGACGGGGTTCATTTTTTGGGATAAGAAACTCCTACAATAGCAAAATTCGCAACTTAGTACAGCTAGGTAGCGGTGGTTCATCAAACTCATATTCCGGTGCATCCGCTCGTTCGATGCGCCTCAACCTCAGAGCCGGCGCTAGATTCAGAACCGGAAAACGCGGATTTTCGACCTTCTCATCTTCCCAAGCCAGCGGAGGTCAACAATCAAGGCCCTAGAACAATTCCCAATCGACAGTCTACCCAAATAAGCTACACCCGATCCACATCCAAAACCCCATTATACTTGGAGATTTCACTCTTGTTCCCGAGCCATCCTTCAAATTCCCTTTCCAGCATCACAGGCATTCGGTCGTGGTATTTTTTGACGACTTCATTTGGCTTGGTGGTGAGGAGGGTGAAGGTTTCGAGGATGGGTGGCGGGGGCTCGAAAGTGTTTTCGAATAGCTCGGGTTGTTTGCTGGGCGGGCGGTGCCAGCGTTCCCAGAGACCGGCGAAGCAGATGAGTGGGCGGGTGGGATTTGTGAAATGATAAGCTTGGCCGCGGCCATTCGGGTCGGCGGAGCGGTTCCATTCGTAGAAGCCGGTGGCGGGGATGAGGCAGCGGCGGCTTTGCCACGCTTCGCGGAAGGCGGGTTTTTGCGCGGCGGTTTCGCTGCGGGCGTTAATCATTTTAGTGCCGATTTTTTCGTCCTCGGCCCAATGCGGGATGAGGCCCCAGCGTATGGGGCGCAGTTCGGTGCGGCCATTGTCGCGCACGATGACGGGGGCGGTCTCCTTGGGCCAAATCATCGGGCGCGGGGTGAATTCGTAAGTGCAGAGGTCAATGGGCAACACCTCGGCCAATTCCATCGGATCCACAGTTTCGGAGTAGCGACAACACACGGTTGGAAGGTAAAAAGGAAATTGCCAAAAACACAGGCCAAAAGTCACAAGCAAACATCCTCGGCAGGGAAGCGCTGCGCTCGCCCCCGGTAGCCCGGGCCCTCGGCTCGGACTACAATTTGCGCCTTGCTCCTTTTGTCTCTGCACGGAAAGCTCCGCGCGTGGATTTACAACTGCGAGACAAGACCGTCATCGTCACCGGCGGCGCGAAAGGGATTGGTGCGGCTGCCGTGCGTGCCTTTGCGGCGGAGGGGGCGCACGTGGCCATCGCGGGGCACGGGTCGGCGGAGGGCATGGCATTGGCGCAGGAGGTGAATGGAATTTTTATCGAAGCCGAGCTGGCGGAGGAATCCGCCTGCCGTATGGTGGTGGATGAAACGCTGGCGGCGTTTGGCCGCATTGATGTTTTGGTGAACAACGCCGGAGTTAATGACGGCAAGGATTTGAGCACCTCGCCCGAGGAGTTTATGGCCTCGGTGCATTTGAATTTATCGCACGTTTACACGCTGGCGCATTTATGCCGGGAGGAGTTAGCAAAGCACGCGGGGGCCATTGTGAATGTCAGCTCCAAAGTCGCTGTCACCGGTCAGGGCGGCACTTCCGGCTACGCGGCGGCGAAGGGCGCGATGAATGCGCTCACCCGCGAATGGGCCGTGGCGCTTGCGCCGGACAACGTGCGCGTCAATTGCGTGATCCCCGCCGAATGCATCACACCGCAATATCAGCGCTGGTTTGATTCACTGGAAAACCCCGCCGCGACACGCGCGGCAATCGAGCGATTGGTTCCACTGGGTAACCGCATGACCACTCCGGAAGAACTGGCGGCTATGATCGTGTTCCTCGCCTCCCCGTGCAGCAGTCACACAACGGGACAGATCGTATTTGTGGACGGCGGCTACTCGCATCTGGACCGTGCGGTGAACGCGGATCATTCAAAGTGGGATTGAAGGAGTTGAGAACTTAATAACCTGCGATACAAGCCCGAACAATCCCTCGGCTTAGTGCGCCTTGACGACTTCTTTGCCCCGCTTCATTTTTGTTGGCCGACCACACACAACCCTTCATCGGAAATTATTTTTCTTTTTTCGTAGCATATTTCTAAAAGTGATGTAAGTTGTAAGAAGAGAAAGGACTTCCTCATGAATAAGATTATCCGGACTTTTCAGATCATTCTCCTCTTCAGTGTAAACGCAGCCCAACCCCTTAACGCTCAACTTCGTATCCCCGCCTCACCCATCCTTAAAGACAAGGGCGAAAATGAGGGGAGTTACCATACCCGTTTTCAGCAAATCAAAAAATGCCGTGATTCTGCCCAAAATTTCCTCTCGCAACCCTCCCATTCCGGAGGGCCCCGTATAGGCTTCGATTACAACCGATATGGGATCTACAACCGTGGGCAACAAATACCCTCCAAACAAAACTGCCTGAATGCAATGTGGCACCTCCGGCGTGCAAGTGATTTAGGAGATTATGAAAGTGCTCAAATTCTCGGGGATGTATATTCCACAGGTCGTCTTTTAGGCCACCATACAATCCAGGCCTTTCCAGATGAGGCCGCAAAATATCGCGTTCGCGCCTGGTCCATTGCTAAAAATTCAGGCGTGGTTGGGTGGAAGAACCGTGAACAACCTCTTGCTGAACAACAAGTTTCCGAACTGGCAAAAAACGGAAACTCGCACGCGCGCAAATCTTTTTCCGTCGATTTAGTAGCCAAAGGTGACCGATTAATCCGGTCGGACCAGAATCATCCCGATGCGATGGATGCATATTCTGAAGCAGCATCTCTCAACCCAAACAACCTGCAAATTAGAACCAAGATGGAACGGATTCTTCCCCATGCCATGCAGCTTGCGTTTGACAATATTCGCCACCAAGTAAAGCCGTGGCATATCGCCGGCATCCAGAATCCCCGGGTGATGCAGGAAGCCGCCAATCTTGCGCGACGGCAGGGAGCCCCTTTGAGGGCAATCGATTTGGCAGAGGTAGCTCACCGTAATCTAGCCCCAAATGCCCAAGCCGCCACCGAACGGTTTATTGCATCCATCCGAATGGATCTAGCAAGTGATGCCGAATTGAATCGCGATTATCAACTTGCCATCTTCCATGCCAAAGAGGCTGGAAAATACAACGATCCCCAAGCCAAGGGGTACATTGAAAACATGGAAGTCAAGGAAGTCGTAGATTTAATTGCCAAACAAAAATTTGACACAGCTACAGCAAAAATTGCCGGCCTTCAGCTAAGTCCGAATCCCGCTATCCGACAACAAGCCGATGCTATCAGCAAAAAAATGTCGGCCAATTTCAAACCACAAGAGGGTGCTGTAGTTTACCGAAATATTAGTGCCTCCACCTTTGAGATTAACTGCAACAATAGCTCAAAAGGCACTGGTTTTGTCGTGGCCGATGGCATTATCGCCAGCAACATACATGTAATCAAAGGCGCGACTCGTGGCACAGCCACCCAGATTTCATCACAAAATCAATTTACAATTCAGTTCCCTCCACTGGCTCAAGATGCCAGACGTGATCTGGTTATTCTTAGGGTAAACTTTAATGGCCCCAGCCCACGCCCTTTGCCTATTCGCCCAATTAACTCCGTCGGAAAAGGCGATGACGTTTATGCGCTGGGAAACCCGTATGAATTGACCGACATCATATCAAAAGGTTTAATATCAGGCCTCCCAAAATATGACCCGCGCAACCCAATGCTAGATACGGGTCGACCTGGTGACACGATCATTGTTACCGATACCGCTATAAACCCCGGCAACAGCGGAGGACCACTAGTGGATAACAGAGGCCACGTCATTGGAGTCAATACCTATGCACGTAATGACGTTCTGCAACCTAACGGTGACATTAAGAAATCCGAAGGGCTCAACTTTGCCATTGCCGCCGAACACATCAAGGCGCTTCTCCCGTAGAATAGAAATGGCTCCAGAGGAAGGACTCGAACCTTCAACCCTGCGGTTAACAGCCGCATGCTCTACCATTGAGCTACTCTGGAACTCGAAGGCGGGAGGCTACCGAAGGCGCGGGGGCGCGTCAAGCGATTCAGCCACCCTGGCATTGGGGGCAATAGTAGGTACTGCGGGCGGCTTGGGTAATTTGGCGGATGGACGTGGCGCAGCGATCGCAGGGTTCATCGGCGCGGTTGTAAACGCGCAAGCGCTCCTCGAAGCCTTGGGGGCCGGCGAGGCTGCCGTAATAGAATAGATGATTCCGCTTCTCCGCCCCTGCGAAATCCAGCGGCACAGTACTGCCGCATACAATGGCCTCGGTGAGTACTTCGCGGATGCTCGCAGCCAAAGCCACACATTGAGCACGGGTGAGGCGCCGGGCGGCTTTGCGTGGCGAAATGCCCGCACGCCACAGGGATTCGCTGGCGTAAATGTTGCCCACACCCGCCAGTGTTTTTTGGTCGAGCAATTTTGGCTTGATGGCTTGAGCGCTGCGACGCAAGGCCGTGTGAAGGATCGCGCCATCAAAAGCATCGCCCAAGGGCTCGGGCCCGAGAGATTCCAACGGTGAAAGATCAAGCGTGAGGCGACCAAAATAACGGGTGTCTTCGAAAACACAAATGTGGCGACCCAAGCCCAGTGTGACTGCAGCATGTTTCGGCAAAGGCGCGGCAGTGGGTTGGACAAATATGCGACCGGTCATGCCCAAATGACCGAGCAAAATAAACGGCTCGTGGAGCGGTTGATTTAGTTTGAACAAAAGATACTTGGCGCGCCGAGTGACGGAGATGAATTTTGCGCCAACCAATTTGGCGCGCAAAGCTCGGGCGGAAGTGGGACGCGTGCTTTTGGTGCGATGGACGCGCACCTCGGAAACAGTCTTCCCGCGTAAAGCGGGGCCAAGATGGCGCGTGAGCACCTCAACTTCAGGCAATTCTGGCACAAGCGGATTTTAACAAAGATCAGCGGAATTTGCAGGATGAATTATCGCCGACCCGGTGCAAAGGCGTTGGGTTGATGCCGGATCTCATTCACAGCACCTCGATTGAGCAGCACCTCGACGATGTCGAAGCGAAAGGCGATTTCCGGATCGTGAAGAAGACGCAAATAATTTCGCGCAGTGGCGATGAGCTTGCGTTGCTTGTCGGCGTTTACGGCGGCGGCGGGGCGCGTCCAACTTTCCGACGAGCGCGTTTTCACTTCCACAAACACCAACGCCTCGCCATCGCGAAAAATGAGATCAATCTCGCCTTTTGCGGTGCGGTAATTGGCGTAGAGAAATTTCAAGCCCGCCTTTTTCAAATAACGCTTGGCCGCCCGTTCCCCTAACCGGCCTCGATGCAAGTGCTCGGGCTCCGCACGCCGAAACCAATCCATAAAACCATCGGACCAGACCATGCCAAGAGCGTAAGGGAGAGGAATGGAGAGGCAATGAAAATATTGAATAAATAATAATTCCCGATGAACAATGCCCAAACCCTAAGAAAAACCCAATCTACGATCTTCAACCTGTTCAGGACGTGTATTGGGAATTGGCAACTCCCTGATTACTGGAACTTGGGCATTGGTTCTTGCGCCGCACGCACCGGCGCAAAACTTTGCCGGTGAATGGGACACGGGCCGTGAGCTTCGAGCGCGGCAAGGTGCACAGCGGTGCCGTAGCCTTTGTGTTTGGCGAAATTGTATTCAGGCCAGCGAGCGTCGTGTTCCCGCATCAGGCGGTCGCGGGTGACTTTGGCGAGGATGCTGGCGGCGGCGATGGAGAAACTTTTTTGGTCGCCTTTCACAATGGCCGTTTGTGGGATAGCGAGCGTCGGGACGCGAAGGCCATCGACGAGGGCGTGAGCAGCGGGCGGGGAGAGTTGGGTGAGAGCGGCGTTCATCGCGCGGTGGGTGGCTTGCAGGATGTTGATTTCGTCGATGACATTCGCTTCGATGATGCCGATGCCAAAATGGATTTGGGTTTCCTCGTGGATGGCGGCGAATAATGCTTCGCGCGTTTTCTCGGTAAGTTTTTTGGAATCATTGAGGTGTGCGAGAGATTCGGGCAAATCTGTTTGCGCCCACTCCATTGGCAAAACCACGGCGGCAGCCACTACGGGGCCGGCTAATGGGCCGCGTCCGGCTTCATCAATGCCCACCAGGCGGCTGAGGCCTTGCGCGTGATGTTCACGTTCGAATTGGAAGTAATCCACGGACCCGTTGTGGCGGATGGAGGGTGAATTTGAAATGGAAAGTTGTTCGCGCTTTTTCAGACACGAATTTCACAGATTTTCACAGATGATCAATCCGTGAAATCTGTGTCTTGATTTGCGGCAAGGTGGAACTTGCCCACAGAGACAAAGAAAATTTAACCGCCTCGCTTCAGCCCTGTTTCAGCATTGCATCGTAATCAGTGTGTTTACCAATCCAAACCCAAACAAATCGCTGAGCCTCGAAAATGGCCACGGCCCGATAATTTCGGCCGACGCGGGCCGACCACATTTGTGGAGTAACCTTCAGGAAGCGAAGCGATGGATGACGCGGGTTACCCTGCCACAGTCGATAATTCTTGTCGGCCAGTTTGCGCAACTCGGGCGTGAGTTGATTATACAGAGCCCAAAACTCCGGTGCGGCGGTGGAGTTCACGGGAAAGGTCGGTCGGTTCCATCAGCCACCGCGCGCTTGGCCTGCTCAACCAAGTGATCCAACCGACCGGCTGCAGCGTCGGCCTGCATTTGCCGATCCCAAGCGTCGCCGCCAAATTCGGTTTCCATCCATCCCAAAAGTCCCAGCGCCTGTTCCTCGGGCAGATCGCGAATGGCGGTCTGGATTTCCTTAACCGTACTCATAGGGAAAACACTAACGTGTGGATGGAAGGATCTCAAGCCAAACCGCCCCTTTTTCAGACACGGATTCCACGAATTTCACAGATGATCAATCCGTGTGAATCCGTGGAATCCGTGTCTCAAATTTGAACTACTTGCGCTCTTTGACGAGCATGGCGCGTTTACCGATGCGTTCGCGGAGGTAGTTGAGCTTGGCGCGGCGGACTTTGCCTCGGCGCTCGACGGTGACTTTTTCAACGTTAGGACTGTTGACGGGGAACACGCGCTCGACGCCCTGGCCGTAGCTGATGCGGCGCACGGTGAAGGTGGCATTGAGTCCGCGCCCGCGGCGGGCGATGACGATGCCTTGGAAAACCTGCGTGCGTTCCTTGGCGCCTTCTTTCACTCGCGTGTGGACCTTGACGATGTCGCCCACATTAAATTCCAGTGCCTCGGCGCGCAGTTGCTCCGACTCAATTTTGTCCATCAATGCCTGATTCATATTTTGTCCTTCGTTAAATTGTTACAAATTGTTTTCTATTCTTCCAATAAATCCGGCCGGCGTTCGCGCGTGCGTTGCGCGGCTTGTTCGCGGCGCCATTGTTCGATGGCTGCGTGGTTGCCGTTTTGCAACACTACGGGCACTTCCAACCCGCGATATTCGGCCGGCCGCGTGTACTGCGGATAGTCCAGCGTGTTCTTACTAAAACTTTCCTCGACGCTGCTGGCGTCATCGCCCAACACGCCGGGCAGCAATCGCGTGACCGCGTCGATCACCACCATCGCGGGCAACGCGCCGTTGGTCAGCACGTAATCGCCGATGGAGATTTCGTGATGCACCCGCGTGCGGATGCGTTCATCAAAACCTTCAAAACTGCCGCAGAGCAGGAGCAGATGCTCGTGCGCCGACAGCGTACTTGCCGTGGCTTGGCGAAATGGCTCACCTTGCGGGGTGAGCATCACCACTTGCGTGGTGTCGTTTGCCAGCTCGTCTATCGCTTCAAAGATCGGTTCGGGCTTGAGCACCATTCCCGGGCCGCCGCCGTAAGGGGGGCCATCCACCGTGCGGTGTCGGTCGTGTGTCCATTCCCGCAAATCGTGGAGGGCGAGCTCCAGCCGGCCGCTTTCGCGGGCACGGCGCAGGATGCTTTCATCCATCGGCCCCGCGAACATCGCGGGGAAAAGCGTGAGCACGTCCACCTTCATTGCTGTGGCTGCGTGGCACGCCGAGCGCGCCTAATCGTCGTCTTCGTCCTCAATGATTTCCAGACCGCAGCGCATTCCTTTTTTGGCGCCCCCAGCTTGGATGAGCGAGCGGATGGCGTTGATTGTCACGCCGCGTCGGCCAATCACTTTGGCGATATCATCGGGATCCATTCGCAGTTCGTAAACGGTGGTGCCGTTGTTTTCCACTTCGGTCACGTTAACTGCTTCGGGTTCATCGACCAACCCTTTGACCACATATTCCACAAAATCTAGCATAACAAAAATTGATTAAAAATTAACCGTCCGACTTAGGTTCATCAGGTTTATCTTCAGCCTTAGGCTCCTCGGTTGCTTCGCCGGCCTTTTCAGCAACGGGTTCCTCGGATTTTCCCGCCACTACCTCAGGCGCGGCCTCTTCCGCTTTGGGCTCTTCCTTGACTTTTTTAACCTTTTTCGCTTTGGGCTCCAAACCTTTCTCGGCGCGGAGAGCGCGTTTGATGATGCTGGCGACCGTTTCGCTGGGCTGCGCGCCCACGCCACGCCAGTATTTGGTGCGATCGAGGTTAATCTTGAAATTCTCGGCGCCCTCTTTCAGGGGCCAATAGGTGCCAATTTCTTCAATGAACCGGCCATCGCGCGGGCTGCGGCCATCGGTTACTACAATGCGGAAAACCGGCGTATTTTTCATGCCGATCCGCTTTAATCTCATCTTTACTGCCATAATCTTAAGCTTATTTTCCAGAGCCAAATGGGGCCTGAACCATCAAAAAGGGGCGGGAATTTAGCCGCCGCAGAAGGGGAAAGCAAGCCCTCTTTTGGGTTATTTTTCCATTAAGTTAACCCGTCGGCGCAGGGGCTACCATGCGGAGAGTGCTCGGGGACACACTAATCGTAGCTGGCAATTCGCCGGTAGCGTCGCCATCGAGCTGCACTACTACGCGCTTGCCGTTCACGGGCGTGAGTTTGATGCTCGTCGCTTGCACATAATGCACCCCCGCAAGGCTCGGCAAATTGCCCGTGAGCACGCCCCAAAGATATTCGGGTGTGCGCCATTTTTGCACGCGCTCGGCGATGATGGCGTCCACCTTGCCGTCGTCCAGCCGAGCGGCGGGGAAGACATCGAAGGGGCCGCCATAAAACGGCCCGTTGCCGAGCATAATCAATTCCGCACTTTCGATCACTCGGCCATCGGCCACCACGCGCATCGCCGGTAGTGGCTCCATCGCCGCGCGATAGCCCGCGGTGAGATAGGCAAACTGACCGCTGCGCTTTTTGGTTTCCCAATTCACCAACTCGCACGCGCGACCATCCATCCCCGCGCCGCCGAGTGCAGGGAAACAGCGCCGCTGCGTTTTGCCTTCGCGCTGGAGTTCCATCCACGGCAAATCAATTTGCCGCGTGAAGCCGCGCCGAATCACACGCCATGCTGCATCGAAATCCAAAGGGATGCCCAACTCCCGCGCCAAAACATTCACCGTGCCCAACGGCAAAATCCCCAACGCCGTTTTTGCAAGCGCATCGGTCTCGCGCGCCAAGCCATTGGCCACCTCGTGCACCGTGCCATCGCCGCCGGCGGCCACGAGTAATTCGATGCCATCGGCCACCGCTTGTTCTGCCAAATCCTCCGCGTGCCCCGGCCCTTCCGTGGGCAACAATGTGCACTCGTCGGCAATCTCATCGAGTTGCCTGCGCAAATGCCGCGCCTGATCGCCCTTGGCGGTGGGATTAAAAATAAGGCCAATGCGCATCGCCGGAGGGTGAAGCCAAAGAAGGCGGGTGTCTAGTGAGTTGTGGGTTTGGGGAGTCGTGAATAGGGAGTTGGGAATAGTGTGGGCTGCAAATTCTACTCACTATTCATGATCTCCCTCGTCACAAACTCCTTCCCCTGCCCTACTGCTTTTTGAAGCGAAAGACCCTTTGCCAAGCCCGCTACGATTGCTGCCGAATAAACACAACCCGTCCCATGCATCCCGCGGCCCTTCACGCGCGGGAGCGACAGCATCGATTCGTCGCGGCCATCGAAGAGGACATCCACCGCCTCGTTGAGCCCGCGCAAGTGACCGCCTTTGACGAGCACCGCACACCCGTGCTTTTCGTAAATCGCGCGAGCGGCGGTTCGTAAATCTTCCGGCTCACGGATGCGCAGTCCCGTGAAAGCCTCCGCCTCCGGCACATTCGGCGTCACTAACTTTGCCACCGGCAACAATTTCTTTTGCAGGGCTTTCATGGCCGATGGTTTCAACAACACCGTCCCACTTGTCGAAAGCATCACTGGATCCACCACCAACGGCAACCGGCGATTGGTGAACCATTCTGCAAGCACTTCCACATTACCCGCCGTCAGCAACATTCCCGTTTTGGCCGCCTTCGGTTTGTCTCCCTCAAACACCGCCGCCAATTGTTCACCTACCATCGTGGGCTTCACCGCCTCCACCGCGCGCACGCGCTTGGGGCATTGCGCCGTCACCGCCGCCACCACCGAAACCCCTCGCACGCCCAACACCGCGAACACCCGCAAATCCGCCTGCAACCCCGCCCCACCACAGGAATCACTCCCCGCAATCGTCAACGCAACTGGCTGTTTCACCGAAGGCACGCGCGGGTTTTAACACAGATGGTCAGGATATTCAGGATAATGAATGAAAAATCCTGTGCATCGTAAATATCTGTGTTCAAACACTGCCCCCAATGAACTCGTTTTCATTCTCTGTGCCCTCAGTGTCTCTGTGGTAAAATTGGACAACATTGATTCAACGGAATTTTTCATCCGTGAAATTCTGTGGAATCCGTGTCAACTTCCGCCCATGGACAAGGATGCGGTGGCCGAAGTGCTAAAGGAAATCGGGGTGTTGCTCGAGTTGAAGGGGGAGAACCCATTCAAGACGCGGGCGTATGTGAACGGAGCGCGGGCGTTGGAGGGACTGACGGAGCCGTTGGAAACGCTCATCGCCGAGGAACGGCTGGGCGATATCAAAGGTATCGGCAAGGCGTTGGTGGAAAAGATCACGGAGCTGGTGGAGACGGGCGAGCTGGAATATTACGACACGCTCAAGGCCTCCATCCCGCCGGGGCTCATCGAGATGCTCGACGTGCAGGGCATGGGCCCAAAGAAGGTCAAGGCGCTGCACGAGAAGCTCGGACTCGAGACCATCGAGGCACTGGAAGCGGCGTGCGAGGCGGGCAAGGTGGCCGAGCTGGATGGGTTCGGCAAAAAGAGTGAGGAAAAAATTTTAGAAAGCATTGCGTTCAAACGGCAACACGCGAGCCATCATCATCGGCATAAAATGTTGATCGCGGCGGAGCCAATTCTCGATGATTTGCGGAGCCACCCGGATGTGATCCGGTGCGACATCGCCGGCAGTTTACGCCGCGCCAAAGAGGTGAGCGGCGATATCGATTTTCTCGTGTCCGCCAAGGACAGCACGGACATCATTGAGGCCTTCACCACACGCGACGGCACCCTCAGCGTACTCGCCGCCGGCGGCACCAAAGCCAGTGTGTTGCTCGAAGGCGGCATTCAGGCGGACCTGCGGGTGGTGGACGATTCGGAGTTCGCCAGCGCGCTCGCGTATTTTACCGGCAGCAAAGAGCACAATATTTCGATGCGCAGCCGCGCCATCGCGCGCGGATTGCGGCTCAACGAATACGGCCTGTTCAATAGCAAAGAGGAAACGCGTGACCCCAAGCTGCGGCTGGACTGCAAAACGGAGGAGGATATTTTTCAAGCGCTGGACCTCGCCTACGTGCCGCCGGAACTCCGTGAAGACCGCGGCGAGTTTGAGGCCGCCGAGCAAAACAAAATCCCACGCCTCATTGAATGGACCGATCTCAAAGGCTCGCTGCACAATCACAGCAACTGGAGCGACGGCCACGAAAGCCTCGAGGAAATCGCCGAATACATGAGCGGCCTCGGCTGCGCTTACTGGGCCATCACCGACCACTCGAAGGCTTCCTTCCAAGCCAATGGCCTCGACGCCGCGCGCGTCAAAAAACAACTCAAAGCCGTCGCCGCCGTGAACCAAAAACTCAAAGACGACGGCGACGACTTCCGCTTGCTCACCGGCATCGAGGTGGATGTGCTAAAAACCGGCCTCGATCTTGAAGACGATTTGCTCGCGCAACTGGAAGTCGTCGTCGCCAGCATGCACGTCGCCGGCAGTGATGAAGCCGATAACACCCAACGGCTCATCACCGCCGCCGAGAATCCAAACGTCCATATGATCGGCCATCTCAGCGGCCGCTTGCTGCTCGGCCGCGCGCCGCAGAAGCTCAACCAACAAGCCGTCATTGACGCCTGCGCGGCCACCGGCACGTGGATTGAACTCAACGCCAACCCCCACCGCCTCGATCTCGACTGGCGCCACTGGCAATACGCGAAAAGCAAAGGCGTAAAATGCGTCATCAACAGCGATGCCCACCGCAACGAGCACGCGGGCTTCTTAAGAATCGGCACCGGCATCGCCCGCAAAGGCTGGCTCACCAAAGGTGACGTAATGAACACACTGCCCTTGGCGAAATTGCGGAAAGAGTTGGGGAAGAAAAAAAACTAACGCCGCCGTCGGCCGCCGAAGCCGAAGTGTTGACCTTTGCCGATGCGGGCGGTTTTCATTTTGCGATCGCGCACGCTCACGCCCTTGAAACGTTTTTCATCAAGGATGGTCGTATACGTGTAATCGAAATCATCCAGCTTGGCGCGCTCGATGGGGCGGCCGATGAAGCGCTCGACGGCGTCCACGTGTTGCACGTCTTCGGCGACCATTAGGGTGAAGGCATCGCCAGTGGCCTCCGCACGGCCGGTGCGGCCGATGCGGTGTACGTAATCTTCAGGGTGCTGTGGCACATCGTAGTTGATGACGTGGCTGACGTTGGTGACGTCGAGCCCGCGACTGGCAATGTCCGTGGCGACGAGCACTTCGTATTTACCATCGCGGAAACCGCGCAGTGATTTCTCGCGGTCACTTTGCGTGCGATTGCTGTGAAGAATGGCGACGGCGTGGTTTTGGCGCTTGAGCTCCGCCCCGACGCGGTCAGCTCCATATTTGGTGCGGCAAAAAATAATGACCGAATCGTAATTCACGCGCTGGAGCAATTCAAAGAGCAGCTCGTTCTTTTGTTTTTCAGCCACGGGATAGATGACGTGTTTAATCGTATCGGCGGGCGAACGGCGCATCCCGATCTCGATGGTCTCGGGTTCTTTCATTGCCCATGAGATCAGCGTCTCGATGGCGGGCGGAATGGTGGCGCTGAAGAGCGCGGTGACGCGATCTTTCGGGCATTTGTCGAGAATGCGCCGCACGTCGGGCAGGAAGCCCATATCGAGCATCCGATCGGCCTCATCCAGCACCACGTGGGAAATATTGCCGAGCTTGGCATTGCCTTGCTGCATCAGATCGAGCAAACGGCCGGGTGTGGCGACGATGATGTCGACTCCAGCTTTGAGGGCATCGACTTGTTTTCCGTAACCCACGCCGCCGTAAATCACCGCCACGGTGTGGCCGGTGAAACGTGCGTAATCGCGCACGGCGGTTTCCACTTGCGAAGCCAGTTCGCGCGTGGGTTCGAGAATGAGCACGCTGGATTTGCCTGAGCCTTTGCTGATTCTGGAAATAATGGGCAACATAAACGCCGCCGTTTTGCCGGTGCCGGTTTGCGCGCTACCGATCACATCGTTACCCTCCAACAAGAGCGGGATGGCCCGCAACTGGATGGGCGAAGGATCGGTCCAGCCCATAGCTTTGACGCCGTCGAGGACCGGTTTGGAAAGGCCGAGTTTGTTAAATGGCATAAAGGAGCGAGACTAAAGCAGAGGCGTGCGAATGGTGCAAACTATTTCGTCATTGAGCCGCGCGCCGGTTTTGCGTATGGTGGCGGCACGGAACGTAGCACAGCCTGGTAGTGCGCCTGCTTTGGGAGCAGGAAGTCGGAGGTTCGAATCCTCTCGTTCCGACCATTTTCATGGTGGATCTTTCCAAAAATACTCCAGATTTCATCACCGATGAAGTGCAACTTGACTCCGTGCTCACGACATCTTCGGCGCAGTTGAGAAAGTTTATCCCCCAAGTGAGCAGCCCGCTGATTATCCTCGGCGCGGGCGGGAAAATGGGGCCCACGCTGGCGGTGCTGGCCAAACACGCAGCTGATCTCGCCGGGCATCCACTAGAAGTCATTGCCGTCAGTCGCTATTCCAATGACGCCTCCCGACAGTGGCTGGAAAACAACGGCGTGCAAACGGTGACCGCTGACCTTGTGGATGACGCCACGTGGCCCACGCTGCCCGACTCGGAGAACGTCATTTTTCTCGTGGGCCAAAAATTCGGCACCGAGCGCAACCCCGGCCTTACGTGGGCGCTCAACACGCTCGTGCCTGCCGCCGCCTGCAAACGCTACTCCAATGCGCGGCTCGTCGCCCTTTCCACCGGATGCGTTTACCCGCACGTCCCCACCGATAGCGGCGGCGCCACCGAATCCACCACGCCGGAGCCGGTTGGCGAATACGCCAGCGCATGCCTTGCGCGCGAGCGGTTGTTTGAATTTTACGCGCAGCAAAACAGCACCGCCATCACCTTGGTTCGGCTCAACTACGCGATTGATTTGCGTTACGGTGTGCTGCACGACATCGCCCTAAAAATCTGGCGCGGTGATCCCGTCGATCTCTCCATGGGATATTTCAACTGCATTTGGCAAGGCGACGCCAATGAGCGAATCCTCCGCAGCCTCGGCCTGTGCCACAACCCGCCGCACCTCATAAACCTCACCTCCCCCGGAACACTTTCCGTGCAGACGGTGGCTCAACAACTCGGCGACCTGCTCAAACGCCAAGTACAATTCATCGGCACCGAAGCCAAAACCGCCTGGCTCAGCAACCCAACCGCCGCAGTTAAAATCCTCGGCACACCGGAAACCTCGCTGGATACTATGCTGCGCTGGACTGCCCATTGGACGCGCACCGAAGGCCGCAGCCACGGCAAGCCCACGCATTTCGAAGTCCGCGACGGGAAGTATTGAGCCACGCGCCCCACTCCTTTACACTGCCGCCGTGAATCGCGTAGGAATCGGATACGATGTGCATCAGTTGAAGGCCGGGCGGCCGCTCGTTTTGGGCGGCGTTACCCTCCCGCACGACACCGGCCTCGACGGGCATTCGGATGCGGATGTGCTGATGCACGCCATTTGCGATGCAGTGCTCGGCGCAATTGGCGAGGGGGATATCGGTTCATTTTTTCCGCCAAGCGAGGCGCAGTGGAAAGATGCGGCCAGTAAAATTTTCCTCGAAGAAGCCGCGCGGCAAGTTGAAAAACGCGGCGGCCGCATTAACAATGTTGACGCGATGCTCATTGCCGAAGCCCCCAAAATTGGTCCCCACATTGCCGCCATGCGGGAGAACATCGCCGCCGCGCTGGGCATTGACGCGAGCGCGGTGGGGATCAAAGCCACCACCAACGAAACGATGGGCTTCGTGGGCCGCGGCGAGGGGATGGCGGCGCACGCGGTGGCAAGCGTGGAGCTGACGGACTAACGTGGCGAGCAAAGGCGACATTGGCTGGAAACGCCGCGACGCCGATGGCGAGCGCGTGCAGGTTTCCGCAAAAAAAGTGGGCAACCGCTGGCTGTTTCGATTGCGCGACAAACGCTACGATACGTGGCAGGCATACGACGAACCCGTGCTCGAAGATTGGCTGGAGCTACTCGACAACGTAAGGCGCCGCATCGCCCGCAAAAAAGTTCCTTTCGACGAGGAAGCTCGCCTCACCGCCACCATCCGCGAGCGTTATCCGGAGGCCACGCTATGAAGCGCGCACCGCTTATTGTGGTGTCAACCATGACCGAGCAAAAGGGTGCGGAATTTCGCGATCGATCCACGAGCTTGTCGTTTTGGTACACACGCGCCATCGCGCGCGCGGGCGGCTTACCTTTGCTCGCCCCAAATTTCCCTGAACAAAAAAACCTCGCACGCGACATGGTGGCCCGCGCCGATGGCGTGATGCTCACCGGCGGTGACGATTTGCAGCCGGAATTATACGACCCCGCCCTGCCCTGCCACATCAAAACCAAGGCCGGCGGCGTGGATCCGGCGCGCGATTTATTTGAGTTCCAACTCATCGAACAAGCGCTGCAACAGCGCAAACCGATACTCGCCATTTGTCGCGGCCCGCAAGTGCTCAACGTCGCCCTCGGCGGAGGGCTCGTCACCGATATTCCGACCGAACTTCCGCGCTCAATGAATCATGCCCGCAAGGGCGAAGCCCACAAACGCGTACACTCCGTGCAACTGTCGAAAGGGTCGTTGATGCGAAAAATTTTCCGGCACGAAACGCTGCGCATCAACAGTGCTCATCATCAAGCCGTCGGCGAATTGGCCCCGATGCTCCGCGCCACGGCGCAAACTAAAGATGGCATCATCGAAGCGATTGAGTTGAGTGAGACCGAAGCCCAAGACGCGCCGTTTTTGTTGGGGGTACAATTCCACCCCGAACGCCTCATCGACACGCACCCTGAATTTCTGCGCGTGTTCAAAGCGTTCGTGAAGGCGTGCGCTTAAAGCAACCGCTGGATTTTTTTTCGCAACCGGCCGTTGGTGGCGATCATTTCGTAGGTGTACTTGCGCGGCATCGGTTTGTGCCAGAAATCGCCCCCGGCGCATTCGAGGATGAGCCCGCCCGCGGCGACGTCCCACAGATACACGCCAAGCTGCCGATAGGCGTCCAGCCGGCCGGCCGCCGTCCAAGTCATCGCCAGCGCGGCGCTGCCCATTAACCGCACTTTGAGCACGCGTTGATAAAGGCGCGCAAAGAGCGGCAGATTTTTTTTGATGGTGGTGCGGCTTTTAGAAAACCCGATGGAGACGATCGAGGTTTCCAGCGTGCTTGTTTCGCTGACGTGAATGGCGTGGCCGTTGAGCTTCGCTTTGCCGCCGGCGCGGGCGGTCCACATCTCATCTAGAAAGGGATCGTACACCACGCCAATCACGGAATCGTAATCCGCCCAGTGTCCAGTGGAATCCGCGCGGCGTTGTTGCAAGGCAATGGAAACGCACGCGTGCGGAATGCCGCGGCTGAAATTCACCGTACCGTCAATGGGATCCACCACCCAACGCCACTCGCCGGTGGTATCGCCCACTTCGCCTTCCTCGCCGAGAAAAGGCACGTGCGGAAAGCCCTTGCGCAGGCCGCGCTCGATCATCGCCTGGCTGCGGTTGTCCAACTCCAGCTTGATGTCGTGCGCGGTTTGGAGGTTGATGTGCTTTGGGGTGCGCAGTTGGCTTCTGAGAAACACACCGACTTTGTGCGCAACATCTTTGGCGCATCGAGCGGCGGCGGTGATATTCGGCGGTTTCATTTTTCGGGCAATGCTTCGAGCTGAATCCAGCCCTTCGAGCGGTAATACATCCAGCCGACGGACTCGTACATCCAAATTTGGACGGCCTTGAGCCGATCAATGCTCGGGAAAAAATTCCAATCCCCTCGATACGGCCAAGCGGCAAAGTCGCAAGCCACCGGCCTGACATCCACGCCTGATGATCGAAACACCGCCTCAGCCCGTTTCATATGGCTGGCGGAGGTGACAAGCAAAATTGTTTCCCATCCCTCCTTGCGCGCTAACGCTGCAAATTTTTGTGACTCCTCAAAAGTGTTGGCACACACGCCGAGGTCGTGCACGGGGATATCTTCGGCGAGTTTCCACTTTTCAATCCACGGGCGAATGCACTCGGCTTCCGGCTCCAATTTTCCATTTTTCCAGTAACCGCCTCCGCCCAAAACCAACACCGGCGCTTTGCCTCGGCGAGTGAGCTCGATGCCCGTCAGCACGCGATCCACCGCGGCGCTGAAATCGATCCCGTTGATTTCAACCTCAGCCCCCCCGCCGATGCCGCCGAGCACCAGCACCGCATCAGCCTCCGGAAGCGTTGCCCAACTTGTGCGGCCGTACGGCGCTTCCAAACGCGAAAGCAACCAATCGCTTAACGGTGAACTGCCAACAAAGAAAAGTGCCAGCGCCAGTCCACCTTGCATCGCCGCCAAGCGGTATTTGCGTTTATAAATAAACCAACCGGCCAAACCCAGCAGCGTGAGCCACAAAAGCGCCACCGGCTGCAGCAAGGCTTTTGCGAGCGCGGCCATCTCAGGCGTCGGCGAGATATTCGATGGCCTCGCGGGTTTGTTGCTCTTTTTCCTGCCACTCGGCCAGACGATCTTTGGCCTCTTGCAAAACTTCTTCCGGCGCGCGCTCGGTGAATTTTGGGTTGTTTAATTTGGCATCAGCTTTCTGAATTTCGCTGGCGATTTTTTCCAACTGTTTTTCCAGGCGCACTTTTTCGGCATCCACATCAATCAATCCATCGAGCGGCAAATACAATTCACCCAGTGCCGAACGCGCGACAGGCGTGCCTTTGCGCGGCGCGTAATCGGCATCCACTTTCAAGCTCTCGGCGTTCAGCAAACTTTGGATGACGTCCACTTCGTACGCATCAAGCTTGGCAGCGGGTTTGATGATGTAATCAATTTTTTTGGCAAATGGAATGTTGCCGATGCCGCGCAAGTTGCGACCGGCGGTGACGAGTTCGTGCTTGGCGGCGACGAGTTCGTCAATGGTTTCGTCCAGTGCATAATGCTCTTTGAAATCATCCTGAAAGGCTTTCGGCCAATGGGCGGTCATAATGGTTTGGCCGCCTTGGTCGGCGGGCATCTCGGCCGAGAAACCAAGCCCCTGCCAAAGTTCTTCGGTGATGAACGGCATAAATGGATGGAACAACCGCAGCGTGTGACCGGTTACGAAATCAAATACCGCCAACACGTTGGCTTTGCGCGCTGCGTCTTCGCTAAAGAATGTGGCTTTGCAGGATTCCACGTACCAATCACAAAACTCGCTCCAGAAAAAACGGTACAACGTCGCCGTGGCATCGTTGAAGCGATACGCCGCGAATGCTGCTGAAACCTCGGTGATGGCTTGGTCGAGCCGCCGGAGAATCCAGCGGTCATCACTGGTGAGCAGTGTGGGGTCGATCTCGCCTTCAGTTTCGCCGCCTTGCATTTGGCGAAAACGACAGGCGTTCCAAAGTTTGTTGCAAAAGTTGCGGCCGAGCTCCACATCCTTTTCGTCGAAGAGCACATCTGACCCCAACGGCGCGCTGCGCATCGTGCCAAACCGCAGGGCATCCGCGCTGTATTGCGCGATAAGCTCCAGCGGATCGGGCGAGTTGCCGAGGCTCTTGGACATTTTTCGGCCTTTTTTGTCGCGAACAATTCCGGTGAAATAAACATTACGAAACGGCAAATCGCCTTTCCATTCGTAGCCGGCCATAATCATTCGCGCGACCCAAAAGAAAATGATGTCCGGCCCCGTGACGAGGTCGGTAGTGGGGTAAAATTTCTTGAGCGTCTCCGTGTCATCCGGCCAGCCCATTGTCGCAAAAGGCCACAGCCACGAGCTGCACCACGTGTCGAGGACATCGGGATCCTGTTCCCAGTCATCGCCCTCCGGCGCTTCGAGCCCGCAGTGGATTTCCTCGCCGCGATACCAAACCGGAATCCGATGCCCCCACCAAAGTTGGCGGCTGATGCACCAATCTTGGAGGCCGCCCATCCAGTAATCGTACGTCTTCGACCAGCGCTCGGGATAAAACTTCAGCGCGCCGTTGGCCACACATTCGCGTGACTGCGCTTGGCTCGGGTATTTCAAAAACCACTGCTCCGAAAGCCGCGGCTCAATCGGGACATCGGCACGTTCGCTGAAGCCGACATTGTTTTGGTAATCCTCGGCCTTAAGCAACGCGCCCATTTCTTCGAGCTGAGCGGCGGCGACATTGCGCGCTTCAAAACGATCCAAACCGGCCAAATCCGCGCCGGCCAACTTGTCCATTTTTCCATTAGCAGTGATGACGTCAATGACCTCCAGCCCGTGGCGTTGACCGATTTCAAAATCCGCCTTGTCGTGCGCGGGCGTAACCTTGAGCACGCCGGTGCCAAACTCAATGTCGATATGCTCGTCGGCCACGATGGGCAGGTGCGCTTGGTTTTCCGCGGGTAACGGCCGCACGGCGTGCTTGCCAATGAGGCTGGCGTAGCGCGGGTCGTTCGGATTCACCGCGATGCCGCTGTCACCGGGAATGGTTTCCGGCCGCGTGGTGGCGATCTCGAGCCACGTGTCCGGCTCCTCGACCACTTGCACTTTGAAATAAAAGAGCTGGCTGTTTTGCTCTTTCATAATGACCTCTTCGTCCGAAAGGGCTGTCAGCGATTTCGGGCACCAGTTCACCATTCGTTTACCACGATAAATTAAACCCTTCTTGTAAAGATCCACGAACACGCGCTGCACACACTTCGTGTAGTCCTCATCCATTGTGAAACGCAGGCGCGACCAATCGCAACTCGCGCCGAGCTTTTTCAACTGATCGATGATGATGCCGCCGTGCTTCTCCTTCCATTCCCAAATATGCTCGAGCAGTTTCTCGCGCCCGAGATCATCGCGATGCTTCATCACGCCTTCCTTGCGCAGCGCGCGCTCCACCACGTTCTGCGTCGCGATGCCCGCGTGATCCGTGCCCGGCAGCCACAGCACCTCTTTGCCATCCATTCGCGCCTTGCGCGCGAGAATATCCTGAATGGTATTGTTGAGCACGTGCCCCATGTGCAACACGCCCGTGACATTCGGTGGCGGAATGACAATCGAATAAGCCGGGCGCGCCTCACTCACGCGCGCGGGATCCGCAGTGAAGCAACCGTGTTCCTCCCAGAACGAATACCATTTAGTTTCAACCGATTGCGGTTCGTATGCTTTTGGAATTTCGGCCATGAAACTATTTCTTCAACAAACGAAATTCGATGCTGTCGAGCAGTGCCTGCAAACTGGCTTCGATGATATTTTCGTTTACGCCCACGGTGTACCAGCGGTCCTTACCGTCGGTGGACTCAATGAGCACGCGGGTTTTGGCGGCGGTGCCGGTGGTGCTGTTGAGTATTCGCACTTTATAATCCGTCAACCGCACTTGCTTGAGCGCCGGATAAAATCCACGTAACGCATTGCGCAGCGCTTGATCGAGCGCGTTCACGGGGCCATCGCCATCGGCTACGGTGTGGGCGGATTTGTCGCCGACGCGCACTTTCACCGTCGCTTCGCAAACGTGATCCGCTGCATCGCCGCGCATCGAGACGTGATACGCTTCCAAATCAAATGCCGGCTCCACGCGACCGAGCGCTTTGCGGATGAGCAGCGCCAGCGAACCTTCCGCGCCTTCGTAATCGTAGCCGAGATGTTCCTGCTCTTTCACACGCGCAAGAATGTCTTTAAGCTCCGGCGCATCATTGGCAATGCGGATCCCCATCTCCTGCGCCTTCATCACGATGTTGCTGCGCCCGGCGAGATCGCTCACCAGAATGCGCCGCGCATTGCCGACCACTTCCGGATTGGTGTGTTCAAAACTGGACGCCACTTTTTGCACGGCGTTCACGTGCATCCCGCCTTTGTGGGCGAAGGCCGTTCCGCCCACCCACGGCTGGTGGCGATCGGGAACGAGGTTGGCCACTTCATCGACGAAACGCGAAACCTCGCGCAACTTTTTCAAACGCGCTTTCGGCATCGAGCGTCGTCCCATCTTCAATGCGATATTTGGAATCGCGCTGGTGAGATTGCAATTGCCCGTGCGCTCGCCGTAGCCATTGATGGTGCCTTGTACCTGTGTGGCACCCTGCTCCACCGCCACCAAGGCGTTCGCCACGCCGAGCCCGATGTCGTTGTGCGTGTGGATGCCGATCGGGCACGAAAGTTCTTTGCGCGCCGCCGCGGTGATGGCCGCCACTTCGCTGGGCAGCGTGCCGCCGTTGGTATCGCACAACACCACGAAATCCGCGCCTGCCGCTTCGGCTGCTTTCCAAGTGGCCATCGCGTATTCGGGGTCGTCCTTAAACCCATCGAGCGCGTGCTCGGCGTCGTAGATGACTTTGCGTTTGTTTTTTTTCAGAAACGCAATCGTGTCGGCGATCATCGCGATGTTTTCGTCCGGTGTGGTGCGCAGCACTTCCTTCACGTGCAACAGCCACGTCTTGCCAAAAATAGTGACCACCGGCGTCTTGGCATCGATCAGCAATTTCACTTGCGGATCATCTTTCGCCGAAACTTTCTTCCGGCGCGTGGAGCCAAAGGCCGCGATCTGCGCGTGCTTCCATTTGCGCTTGGCCGCTTGTTTGAAAAACTCGATGTCCTTCGGATTGCTCCCCGGCCAACCGCCCTCCACGTAATGCACGCCAAAGGCATCAAGCCGCTCGGCCACGCGAAGCTTGTCCGCGACCGAAAAGCTCACACCTTCGCCCTGCGTGCCATCGCGCAGCGTCGTGTCATAGATTTCAACCAGTTCCTTGCTCATCACTCCCGCCAAGCGGGAGGCGAGTTCTACGCCAAAGGCACTTGCCTTGCAAACCCCAAACGGCTTGTTTCCGGCAATTTACGCCGGAAAGGAGACCGTCCGCGTGGGCGAAAACTCCAATCGCCCCTGCACCACCCGTGGCGTAGGCAACACCTCATCTGCATCAATCATCTTGCGGATTTGATCGAACCACCACCCGGCCCGCGCCACCCGCCGACGCGTGCGCGGTACTTCCGCGCGAATCACATTGCGATCAAAACCCAGCTCCAGTTGTTCATTTAGTTCATTGTACATTTTGTTCTCCTTGGTTTGTGTTCAAACTCTGCAAACAGGATCTCACGAACATGGGACATTTACTGTCCTATATGAAATTAATTCTCAAATACGTTGATTCGCCGTCCGGCATGGAATAAAACCCGCCTTTGTCTTAGTCATTAAAAATTAAAACGCTCAAAGAAATGTTTCCCCATAAATTCATCCGATTTTGTTTATCCGTAATTTGGCCCCTTATCCCTGTCGTTATTGTGCCCAAGGTGGAGGCGGCTCCGGCAAATCTTTCATTAAAGAAAGGCGACCGCATTACGTTGGTAGGCGCGGGTATGGGTTCTCGTATGATTCACTATGGGCATCTTGAAACAGAACTTTATCTGCGGTTCCCTTTAAAAGACTTAACGATCCGGAACTTGTGTGATGAAGGAAATACTCCGGGGTTTCGCCCGCATCCTGGTCGAGGGCAAGGAGGCCAGTATGCCTTCCCGGGGGCACAGGAAATGATCAGCCAAAAACTAAAGGCAAGATCCGGCCCTAACGGCCATTTTGAAACGCCCGACCAATGGCTAACCCGTTTAAAGACTGATGTGATTATTGCCTTCTTTGGTTTTAATTCTTCCTTTGACGGCGCTGGCGAGCTGGGTCGGTTTAAGAAGGAGCTTGATGCATTCTTAAAACACACGCTGGCGCAGAAATACAATGGGAAGAGCGCTCCTCGTCTGGTCTTGGTTTCTCCCACGGCGGTGCAGTCCACCAAGGGGGTTACCGATGGAGTCCAGCAAAACACCAACCTCATTCTTTACACTGAGGCGATGCGTGCGGTGGCCCGCGAAAACAACGTGCTGTTCGTGGATGCCTTTAGTCCGTCCAGCCAATGGTACTCGGCCGGTGAAGCTCACACTGTCGATGGAGCTCTACTAAACGGGTTGGGATATCGCAAACTGGCGAGCCTTCTGGTTAAGGCTCTTTTTCAGGAAGAAAACCCATCAGAAAATCTGCGTTCGGCCGTTCACAAAGCCGTCATGGATAAAAACTTCTATTGGCAAAATGATTTTAAGATCCCCAATGGCGTCCACGTATATGGGCGTCGTTATAATCCCTTTGGCCCAAAGAATTATCCCTTTGAGCTCAAGAAGACTCGCGAGATGACTGAAATTCGCGATCAGGCGATCTGGGCGACGCTTAAAGGGCAGGCTTTTGATGTGAACGCTGCAGATGCCAAGACATCAAAATTACCGGCAGTGCAAAGTAACTACCGTCCGGGAGGCAAAAATGGTAATGTTAACTATAATCCCGGCAAAGTAACTCAAACCAAGATTCAGGTTGCTGAAGGATATAAGATAGAGCTCTTCGCCGATGAAGGGCGATTCCCGGATTTGGCTAACCCCGTACAAATGGCCTTTGATAACAAGGGCCGGCTCTGGGTTGCGACCATGGCCAGTTATCCGCATTACCGAATTGGGGATCCGCGCCCCAAGGATAAGCTGATCATTTTTGAGGATACCAATAATGATGGCAAAGCCGACAAGCAGATTAATTTTGCCGATGATCTGCATATCCCCATCGGTTTTGAAATCTCTCACGACGGAGTTTACGTGTCCCAAAGCGGAAGCCTTGTGCGGTATAAAGACACCAACGGCGACGACCGCTATGATACTCGGGAGGTGGTGCTTTCCGGGTTTGATGATCACGACACCCACCACGCCATCTCAGCGTTCTGCGCCGACCCTTCCGGTGCCTTTATCATGTGTGAAGGCGTGTTTCTTCACAGCAATGTGGAGTCGGTATTTGGTCCGCAACGCGGAACCAATGGCGGATTTTTCCGGTACAGTCCGCAGCGCAAGACAATCATCCGCTACTCTCAGTTCAGTATCCCCAACCCTTGGGGCGTTGCCTTTGACAACTATGGGCAGGATCTTTTCCTTCATACATCAGGCACAAGCTTGTCCTGGATGCTTCCCGGGTCAGTCAAGGCACGGTATGGAGCTAATTTAAAAGCCCCCAATATCATTACTTCAAATAATGTTCGCCCGACCTCCGGTGTGGAATTTGTTTCCAGCCGGCATTTCCCTGAAGAAGTTCAAGGCGACGTTTTAATCAACAACAACATTGGCTTTCTCGGGGCCAAGCAGCACAAGATAATCGATACGGATCCGGGCTTCACAACGGAGTTCCGACACGACCTGTTTGTTTCCAAGGACCTGAACTTTCGCCCCACGGACTTGGAATTCGCTCCGGATGGTTCACTTTACGTGGTCGATTGGCACAATGCATTGATCGGACACATGCAGCATAGTGCGCGGGATCCCAATCGTGACCACGCTCATGGTCGTGTTTACCGTATCACCTACCCATCCCGCCCTTTAGTTAAGCCGGCAAAAATTGCCGGGGCAGCCATCCCCCAGTTACTGGAAAACCTAAAGCTCCACGAGTACCGTTCGCGTTACCGGACGCGAAGGGAGTTGCGCGGCAGAGATGCGGACTCGGTGGTCAAAGCCACGCGTGCCTGGGTAAAGAACTTGCCGAAAGATGCAGATGAACGCCTGAAGCTGGAAGCCCTGTGGGTCACATGGGGTGCCGGGCAAATTGATGTAGCACTCCTAAAACAATTACTTGGCTCTGGAGATCACCGCGTTCGTTCCGCAGCAGTCCGCGTATTGCGCTTCAACCTCAAGCAGGTAAAGAATCACAAGGAACTACTCACCAAGGCGGCAACCGATTCCCACGGTCGGGTACGCATAGAGGCGACGGTTGCCGCATCCTTCCTTGGCAAAAAAGATGGCCTAGAAGTTTTGGCAGCGGCCGAGCCCAAAGGGATTGCTCCCACCTACAAGCAAACTATGGATTTCGCCAAAGGCGTCCTTGAAAACACCCCCGTACCTCCTGCCGTTCATAGGTCACGGCTCCAACCCCCCGCGCATCTCTCCAAGGCGGAGGCAAAACTCTATGTCCTGGGCGAGGAAATTTATAATCGGGATGCCCACTGCGCCACCTGTCACCAACCCAATGGCAAAGGCTTGCCGGAATCGGGATTCCCCCCATTGGCTGGCACATTATGGTCCAATGGAGATCCGGAACGGTTAATTAAACTAACTCTCAAGGGATTACTTGGGCCGATTGAAGTGAAGGGCAAAAAATATCCCGGCCAGGTGCCGATGACCCCCTTTGAATCGCTATTGAATGATAATGAAATCGCTGCCGTGCTTACCTTTGTTCGTAATTCCTATGGGAATGAAGCCTCAGTGATCAGCCCTGCGCAGGTATCTCGTGTACGCAATTCGGTAAAGGATATGAGGGGACTCTATAATCCGGCCGATTTACTGAAGGAACATCCCCACAACAAATAGATCTTCATTAGGTTTGAGCCCAAAAACCACGCAACCCTTGTGGCCCTCAACGTGGCCGTGAAGGGCGAAGACAGGACGTGGCAACGTGGATACGCACAGGCGCTTGGGGACATTCACCGGACGTTGGATCGATTGATCAAGATCACGGTTAATGGAACAGAGCGCAATCCGGGCTCGAATTGAATTTCTCTTTCGCTTTCCCCCCTGCCCCGCTAGGTTGCCGCGCGTATGGCATTGCACTTGCATAATACTCTTTCGCGAAAGGTGAACCCGTTTGAACCGTTGAACCCCAACGGCGCGGTCGGAATGTATTGCTGTGGGCCAACGGTTCATGACTTCGCGCACATTGGGAATTTCCGGACATTTGTGTTTGCCGATCTGGTGAGACGTTACCTCGAATTCCGAGGATACGAAGTGAACCACGTGATGAACATCACGGATGTGGAAGATAAAATCATCCGGCGTGTGCGCGAGCAAAACACCACGCTTGCCGAATACACCACGAAATATCAGGAGGCATTTTTTGCTGACCTCAAAGTGCTTAACTGCACCGAGGCACACCACATTCCAAAGGCGACCGATCACATTCCGGAGATGATCGATCTCATTAGTAAACTCATGGAGCGTGGCATTGCGTATCAAGCGGCGGATCAGTCGATTTATTTTTCCATCGAAAATTATCAGAGTTGCGGCTGCCAATACGGGCGGCTGGTGAATCTCAACTTTGACGAAATGCGGCAAGGCGAGCGCGTGAGCGATGACGAATACGAAAAGGAATCGCTGGCGGACTTCGCCCTATGGAAAGCGCGGGTGCCGGATGATGGCGACGTTTATTGGCCCAGCCCATGGGGCGAAGGCCGTCCGGGATGGCACATTGAGTGCAGCGCGATGAGCATGAAATTGCTCGGCACAAGTTTTGATTTGCACCTCGGCGGCGAGGATTTGGCCTTCCCGCATCACGAGGATGAAATTGCCCAAAGCGAAGGCGCGGGCGTTCAGGAGGAAGGCAAGCCGTTCGTGAAGCATTGGCTGCACGGCGCGCACCTTTTGGTGGAAGGCAAAAAGATGAGCAAAAGCCTCGGCAACTTTTACACGCTGCGCGATCTCATCGATAAAGGCTACGACGGCCGCGAGGTGCGCCAACTAATGATCAGTGCGCACTATCGCGAGACATTCAATTTCACAATGTCCGGCCTCGACGGCGCGCGCACGGCGATGAATCGCATCGACGAATGCGTCAGCAAACTCCATGAGCTGGCTGAGGGTGCTACTGCGAATGCCGCACCGGAAGTCATCAAAAAATTCACCACTGCACTCGACGACGACCTCAATGTTTCCAGCGCGTGGGGCGTGGTGTTCGATTGGGTGCGCGACTGCAACCGCCGCCTTGCCGAAAACCAAATGGACGCCACCACCGCCGCCGCCGAATTGGCCGCGTGGGAAAGCATCGACACCGTCCTCGCTGTGGGCAAAGCCGAAGAGGAAGCACCAGCGGAACTCACCGCCCTGCTCGAAGAACGCGCCGAAGCGCGCACGGCAAAAGATTTCGCACGCGCGGATGCGATTCGTAATGAGTTGGCAGAACAGGGATGGGCAATTGAGGATACGGCAAAGGGAGCGAAACTGAAGCGGGCAAAATGACCAAGCCTCCAATGACCAAATCCCAAGGAAAAACCAAAACCCAAATCCCAATTGACGGAGGGAAAATTTGGGCATTGATTCATTGGGCATTCCTTGGTCATTGCTCATTGCTCATTGGGAATTAAAAAATGTCTCTTTTCATCACATTCGAAGGCACCGAAGGCTGCGGCAAATCGACGCACATTCACAAGCTCACTGAGCGCTTGCAGGCGGCGGGGCACACGGTGCGCGTCGTGCGCGAGCCGGGCGGTACAGAGAGTGGCGAACAAATCCGTAAACTGCTCAAGCACGGCCCGAAAAATCTCACCGCCGAGGCTGAGCTATTGCTGATGAACGCCAGTCGCGCACAGTTGGTGCGGGAAGTCATCCGCTCCGCATTGGCGGCGGGAGAGGTAGTTTTGTGCGATCGATTTTATGATTCCACCACCGTTTATCAAGGCGCGGGGCGCGGGCTGGATGCGGCGCAGGTGCAGGCGATTATCGATTTTGCCGTGGGCGAAACACGACCGAATTTGACGATTTTTCTGCAAATTCCGCTGGAAATCAGCGAAAAACGCCGCGCCAATCGGCAAGGCACCGATCGGTTTGAGTCCGCAAATCGGGAATTTTTCCAGCGAATCGAGGCCGGTTATGCCGCGCTGGCGAAATCCGAACCGGAGCGCATCCACACTATTAACGCCGATCGACCGCTCAATGCCGTGCAAGCGGACATTTGGACGACGGTTTCCAGTTTACTGAAAAGTTGAGAAAGCCGTTGACATTCCCGCTAGTTCCGCTAATTTCCCGCTCCCTTTTCGTATGGCTAATCAGGTAAACATTAAAATCAAGAAGGTCAAAGACCTCAAATCCGAGGAACGCCTCGCTTGGCGGCGCGATTATCTTTCACGCAAAACCGGCCGCAAGACCGAGCACAATTTGCGCGTGAAAGAGAACATCTCCAACCTCCGCCGCACGCTGCGTCAAGTGACCGCCAATGGCGACCAAGCCAAGGCAACCGAGACGCTGCAGAAATTGCAGAGCGCGCTGGACAAAGCCGCGAAGGTGGGCGTGATGCACAAGCGCACCGCTGCCCGCCGCAAGAGTCGCCTCAGCAAAAGCGTGGCCGCGCTGAAAACTGCGTAACCGGTTAGCAAAAAAAATTCAAACGCCCGATGAACAGTCGGGCGTTTTTTTATCGTCCAAATTCTGTGGCGTGGTAAGTTTCGTTTATGCGAATCACTTTGTTTGCCCTGACCCTCTGTGCACTTTCTCTAACAGCTGCTGCGCGTAAACCGAATGTCATCATTATTTATACTGATGATCAGGGATCGGTAGACTTGAATTGCTACGGCTCGAAAGACCTTGTCACGCCGCACATGGATGAGCTGGCTAAGCGCGGTGTGCGTTTTACACAATTTTATGCGTCAGCACCGGTATGCTCCCCTTCACGAGCCGGACTTTTAACGGGCCGTTATCCGTTGCGCGCGGGCATGCCAGGCAATGCCGGCTCTACTAAAGGCAAAGCCGGCCTCGCCGCCAGTGAAGTCACGATCGCTGAGACTATGAAAGCAGACGGTTACAGAACAGCCCACATTGGCAAGTGGCATCTGGGTTACACTCCTGAAACGATGCCAAACAATCAGGGCTTTGATTATTCGTTCGGGCACATGGGTGGCTGCATCGACAATTATTCCCATTTCTTTTATTGGCAAGGCCCTAACCGGCATGATCTCTGGCGTAACGGTAAAGAAGTTTTTGAGGACGGTAAATTCTTTCCCGAACTTATGGCTGCGGAAGCGGGGAAGTTTATCCAGCAAAACCAAGACAAACCTTTCTTTATGTATTTTGCCTTGAATACGCCACATTACCCATATCAGGGATATGCAACATGGCTCAAGCAATACAAAAATCTCCCCTCCCCCCGCAATCTTTACGCCGCGTTTCTATCCACGCAGGATGAGGCGATAGGCCAACTGGTCGGCACGGTGGATCGGCTTGGACTGCGTAAGAATACGATCATTATTTTCCAAAGCGATCATGGCCATAGTCACGAGGAACGCGCTCATTTTGGAGGGGGAAGTTCAGGCCCGTATCGCGGGGCAAAATTTTCCATGTTTGAAGGAGGCTTACGTGTGCCTGCAATCATCAGCTGGCCGGGAAGTTTACCGGAAGGTGCAGTGCGAAATCAGATAGCCCATAGCTGCGACTGGCTACCAACCATTGCTGAGCTTACAGGGTCCAAGCTGTTACAAAAGGATATCGACGGCAAAAGCATTGTGAGTGTAATCAAAAATGATCAAGCCAAGACACCGCATGATGTGTTGCATTGGCAGACAGGACGTGGAAAACAGCCGCGCTGGGCAGTACGTCAGGGTGACTGGAAACTAATCGGCAACCCGCAAGACACTAGCAACAAGGCACCCTTAACGGCAAAAGACCAACTCTTCCTCGTAAATTTAAGGGAAAGTGTGAGCGAGATGAAAAATCTGGCAGCGAATCACCCGGACATTACCCAACGCCTGAAAAAACTTCACGACGACTGGGCGAATAATAACACAAAGTAAATTAGACACTACTTCGACTGTGCCAGCATCCACTGGATAATGCGTTCACGCGCTTCGGCAGTTGGTGGGGTCACATGCCCCCCCCCATTCACCTTCCAAAGCTCAGTGGTTACAGTCTCATCCTTGTTGGTAAACCGCGTTATGGTCGTCTCTTTTCCAAGTACCCGCCTTGCCAAATCAATCTTTTCCTTACTGGCGTCCACAGCCTTGTCACATTTGTTGAACCGGCGCCAATTCTCAAAATTCTCTTCCGCAGAGGGGTAGGCACGAGCAATTATACTTCCGCCTTTCCACTTGATCGTGCTGTCTTTTGTTCCATGAATATGCAACACGCTCAACGGATTGTTCGGTTGCTTTGGCCATTTTTTGAAGCCTACCCCGGCGAAAGGAACAATCGCGGTAATCAGATCTGCATGATCCTGAGCCATTCGGTAGCTCATAAACCCGCCATTGGATAAACCCGTCACATACACTTTCTTCTTATCAATACTGTATTCTTTCCGGGCCCATAGGATCAGGTCACGCAGATAGGCTGAATCGTCATGTTTATTCCTAAAGTCACAACAGGCATTGGTCGCATTCCAACTGCGGTCTAACCCGCTGGGAAAGCAATAAAGAAACCCGTATTTCTCCGCCAAGTCTGCCAGTGGGAAAAATGCCGCCTGACCACGACCGTTAGAGGTGAATCCGTGTAGCGACAGGATGAAGGGATATTTTTTCTTCGGATCGTAATTCTTGGGCGTGATGATTTTGTAATCGCGCGTATTCTTCCAAGCTGCTTCAGCGGGCTTGAGGGGGGCTGCCGCCTTCAAAGAAAAAGAGGCGGCAATTAGCAGAGCAACAAAGATGTGTTTCATCATTGGATTAAAATACGGCAATTCTCGGATAAGGGTTACATTGCCCGTGCATTTAATTCATATGCAGCACGGCCTTGATCACCCCTGTTTCCGGCTTAAGCCAGTTGGGGAACTCACCGATGAAATCGTCGTAACTGGCTTGATGCGAGAGCCATGGATCGGTGTCTATGACGCCCTCTTCGATGAGGCCGATGATGCGCTGGAAATCGCCTGGCAACGCATTGCGCGATGCTTTGATAGTGATTTCAGGCCGGTGAATGGTCACATGTTTGAAACTCAACTCCTGCGTGGTGATGCCCACGTACAACACCTGCCCCGTGAACGCGCAAAATTGAAATGCGTTGGACATCGAGACGTGACTGCCCGTGGCGTCGATGACCGTGGTCGGCAACTCCCCGCCGTTCACTTCCCGTAATCGCTCGACCTCGGTGCCATCATTTTTGAAAATCACCGTGTGATCCACGCCGAGCTTGCCCTTGCAAAACTGCAGACGCGTTTCGTTCATATCCATTACTGTGATTTCGGTTTGGGCCACTTTCAAAAACTCAATCACCGCCATTCCAATTGGCCCCGCGCCAATCACCAAAACTTTGTCGCCTTTGCTGGAAGCCGCACGATTTACACAGTTGCAACCAATCGCCAGCGTTTCCACCAGCGCCAACTGATCCATCGTCATTTTTTTTGATGGATGCAATTTCCGCGCCGGCAAAATAAACCGCTCACACATCCCGCCATTCTTATGCACGCCAATGACTTCCAACGATTCACAACAATTCGTCGCGCCCTTGCGACAGGCAAAACACTCGCCACAATTCATATAAGGCTCCACCGCGCAGTGATCGCCCTCCTGCACATTGTGCACTCCTTCTCCCACCGCCAACACCGTCACCCCCAACTCATGTCCGGGAATCACCGGATACGTATAAAACGGCATCTTTCCAAGGTACCCCGACACATCCGTACCACAAATCCCCACCCGGGACACCTCCACCAACGCCTCGCACGAGCGCGGCAATTCCGGTTCATCAATAATTGCAGTGGTGAATTGCTCAGGCTTTTCAAGAATAATTGCTTTCATAAAAATCTAGTTATTGTTCGGCAAGCCCTCAATGTGCCCAATGTCTTTGACTGGTTCAATAATGGCCAGCACTTCGGTGAGCAGCTCTTCATCCATCGGAGACGCCGCCCATTTGGCCCAGTTACGAACGTTATCGGGGTTGGCGCTGCCGGCGATGGTGGTGGTGATGTTTTTGTTGGCCACGCAGAATTGGACGGCGAGCTGCGCGATATCCACGCCTTTGCTGGCGCAGTGGTCGGCAGCCTGTTTGCAGGCGGCACGGACTTCTTCCGGCTCTTTGTGCCACGCGGGCAAGGTCGCATTCGTGAGCAGCCGCGCGCAAAAAGGGCCGGCGTTCATGATGCCGACTTTCTTTTGTTTGAGATAATCGAAGTGCTCGGCGAAGCGGGTGTTTTGCAAATGATAATTATTATAAGAGAGCACCACGTCCACATCGATTTGGTCGAGGATGAACGGGAAAATTTTCATTGGATACCCGGAGAAGCCAATGTAGCGCACCTTGCCCGCATCGCGGACTTTTTGAATCGCGGGAATGGTTTCGTCGACGATCTGTTGCAAGTCCACAAATTCAATGTCGTGGCAAAGAATGATGTCGAGATGATCAATTCCCATACGGTGAAGACTAACGTCAATACTTTCCACCACGCGCTTGGCGGAGAAATCGAAATGCGCCAAATCGTACCGGCCCAGCTTTGTGCCGAGTATAAACTCTTCACGCGGCAAATCACGCAACACCTGCCCAAGCAACACCTCACTCATACCGCGCCCGTAAAACGGCGAGGTGTCAATGAAGTTCATCCCCAAATCCAGCGCTACGCGACAAGACCGCAATGCCTCTTCAATCGTCACCCGCCGAAACTCCTGCCCCAATGACGACGCGCCATACGAGATGACCGGCAATTCAAGATCCGTGTTGCCCAGCTTGCGGCGCTTCATATCAGGCGAGGTGTTTTTTAAAAGCGTCGAGGGTGGCCTTGGCCGCTTCATCGGAATTCGGCCACGGGAAGGCCTCGGCGGAGGCGTACTGATCGTAGCCGATTTCTTTCAAAGCAGCAGCGATTGGCGCATAGTCCATGTGAGCGCACCCGGCGGGGCGGCGGTTACTGTCCACAAAATGTACGTGACCGATGTGTTTGCCATAAGTGCGCAACGCGTCGGCGATGTTGATTTCCTCGATATTCATGTGGAAGAGATCGGCGAGGATGACGATGTTGTCGGTGTCGAGTGTGCCGAGAAAATCCACGGTGTCTTCGGCGCGATTGAGCAGATTACTTTCATAGCGGTTGAGCGGTTCGTAAATTAAAGGCACGCCCGCGGCTTTGGCGTGTTCGCCGAGTTCGTTGAGTGCAGTGCGCAGAAAATCGTGCGCTTGCACTTTGCTCACGTCACCTTCGAAGCGGCCTTGCATTGAACCGATGATGGCGGGCGCGCCGAGCTTTGCCCCGGCGTCGATGATGGCGCAGATGAAATTTTTGGCGTTGTCGCGCGAGGCGGCGTCCGGCTGACAAAGGTGCCATTTGTGGATGACCCATCCGCCGCCCGTGCCCACGGCGGCGACGTTGAGATTATGCTGCGCGGTGAGCGCGCGGAGTTCATCGACGGGAATCGCATCGGCATTGGGCGCGAATACCTCGACGGCATCGTAGCCCAACTCAGCGGCTTTGGCGCAACCGGCGGCGAGATCGTGCCAGAAAATGAACGGGCCGCCTTCGGCTTCCTTGACGAGTGAGATGGTGACTGCGGATTTGATCATGCGACAAATAACCGCTTGAAGTGGCGGTCATAAAGATTTTCGGTGACATTTTTACCAACGACTTCAGCGTTGGCTTTCAGTAAATCGGTGTAGCGCGCGCCCTCTTTAGCGGCGAGCTTGAAGGCAATATGCAGTAACTGGCGGAAGTGTTGGTTGTACTCCGGATGCTCCTGCACGTGCCGCAGCGCGTTGGCGTATTGGTCACCGGCCCAGCCATTGACTGCCTCGGCGGTGGGTAGCTTGGCAGAATCAATGTCAATTACCGAGGCGTACGGCGCGCACATCGCGTCCACATTCTCCAGTGCCTTGGCGTAAATCTCTTTGGACAACGTGAGGCCTTCGCCGCCGGCTTCGGCAAGGCCGATGAGTTCTTCGAGCCAAGTGGTGCCCGCAGTTTTTACGTGAACGCCCGCGCCAGTGCGGCGGAGGGCGTTGCCGATGATCGGGTAAATGGAAAACTTATCGCTGCCGCTATGCACACTGAGCTTTAGGTTTTCTGGCAAACCATAATTCGCAATCGCGTGCGCGATGACGGCGAGGTCATCATTGAATTCCTTCTCGAACTGCGCAAGGTCACCGACGTAATCAACGCCCTTATTAAAACGGCCCGTGAATTTTGGCGCGATGGTCTGCAGCTGCACGCCTTCATCGGCGAGCGCGGCGAGGATGATCAATAGCTCAGGCGGCGTCTGTGGCGCGTCAGTTTCGTCCATCGAAACCTCGGCGATGAACTCGCCTTTCTTCGATTCAATGTGGCGATAAATTTTCGCCGCCTCGGCAACTGCGGAGAGATATTTGGCGGCGACTTTTTCCACGTACTCGCGGGTGATTTCGATTGGCTCGTCAATGCCCGCGAGGGTCACGCTGCCGATCAACTCGGGATGTTTCCCAATAAACACCGCCACCGCATCGCCTTCGGGCGCATGGCCGATGGAATCGGCCACGTCGATGGTGAAAAAATCAGAGCAGTCGAGATACTTGTCGACCGTGTCCATGTTGATGTGATCAGCATCCACATGCCATCCTTTAACCCAGCCGAGTGCCCCCACTGCAGCCTTCGCGGCGTCGAAAACACTTTGTGGTTCAGAGCCGATGAAGTTGTGTTCGCGGTTGGATTTGTTCCAAACCGGAATCACGTCGATGCCATTTTCCGCGAGCTTCACGCAGGCTTGTAATTGCGCTTTTGCCTGATGAGCAAAGCGATCGCCCACACCGATGGTGTATTTTTCAAGAGTCAACATACCGAAGGGCGGAATTTAGCGGAACGCGAAACAGAAGCAAGCATCTCTTTGTAAATTGTTAACAATTGTGATTGACGCGGTTTAGAGGTGGGGCAACAATTTGCCGGTGATGATTATCAACAAACCCGTTCGCTCATTGCGGGAGCAGATTACTAATGTACTGCGGTCGGAAGTGCTGGCGGGTGTGTGGACGAATGAGGTGCCGATGCGCGAACACGCGTTGGCTGAGCGGTTTGGCGTGAGTCGCGGGCCGATTCGCGATGCGCTGCTGCAGCTTTCGCAAGAAGGCGTGTTGGTGTATTCGCCGAACAAAGGCGTGCGCGTCAACACACCGCCCGCCGAGGCTGAGCGGCTATTGCTGCAATCAATGCGGCGTGAGATGGAGACATTTTGCATCGGCCAATGCATCGAGCATTTGACTGAGGCGGACGATAATCAGCTTGAAGGCATTCTGGCCGAACTTTACCGCGTGTGCGAACGCGCTGATCTCAGTGCCATTGCCGATTGCGATTTAGCGCTACACCGTTACCTCGTGCGGCGCGCTTCGCGTGAATTGGAAGGAGTGTGGCAAAGCATCGCCTCGCGTTTGCTGATGGATTATTCGCGCATTGAACGCCTCGATCAAATCGTGGCCGAACACGAGGCAATTGTGCGCGCGGTAAAAAAACGCAATCTCAAGGCCGCCCAAAAAGCGCTCCACGCGAACATCATTTAATGCGACGACTGACATTCATTTTTATCTGCCTCACGACCGCGGTTGCCTTTGCAGACAACCGCGAAGGAGATCGATTATTTGCGCTGAAAGTACGCGGGATAATCAATTCCAAATGTATTGCGTGCCACGGCGCGGAGACGAACAAGCTGAAAGGCGAACTGAACCTGTCCTCGCGTGCGGCAATGTTGAAAGGCGGTGAGAGTGAAACACCCTCCATCGTGCCCGGCAAACCGTTGGCCAGCCCACTTTACCTGGCATCCACACGGGCGCATGAAGATGATTGGTCCGCCATGCCGCCGAAGGAGAACGACAAACTTTCGGCGGCGCAGTTGGCCGCACTCAAACGTTGGATTGAATTGGGCGCGCCGTGGCCAAATGCCAAGACGCAGGCGCGCTACATCGCCGAGGAACGCGCCAAGCCGATGACCGACGAAGGCGTGCTAATCAAAACCAGCGGCGGGCTGTCGGAGGACTGGACCTTTCGCCGCTATCAACCGGAGGATGTGTGGGCTATTCAGCCATTGAAAAAACCGGCGGTGCCGAAGGGCGCGGTGAATCCCATTGATGCGTTCGTCGGTCGCAAGCTAAAAGCAGACGGTTTTGCTGCCGCGCCGGCGGCGGATTTTCGCACGTTGCTGAAGCGCGCGAATTACGATCTCACCGGCCTGCCACCGACACCGATTGAAATTCTTAAATTCCGCCAAGCGTGGGATAAGGATCCCGACAAGGCGTGGAGCACGCTCATCGACGAACTGTTGGCCAGCCCGCATTACGGCGAGCGCTGGGGGCAGCATTGGCTGGACGTCGCCCGCTACGCCGACACGGGCGGTTACTCCAACGATTACGAGCGTTCCAATGCTTGGCGGTACCGTGATTATGTCATCCGCGCCTTCAATGAAGACAAGCCGTACAATGAATTTGTGATTGAACAAATCGCAGGCGACGAGCTGTGGGAGCAAGCGCCAATAGGAAAACGTGATTCGGCATTGCTGGTGGCCACCGGTTTCCTGCGCATGGGGCCATGGGATCCGGCGATGGTGAAGGTGCCCGAAGCGCGCCAAATTTTTCTCGATGACGTTGTGAATTCCGTTGGGCAGACTTTTCTCAGCACCACGATGCGATGTTTCAAATGTCACGATCACAAGTTTGATCCGTTGCCCACACGCGACTATTACCGAATGTACGCGACCTTCGCCGGCACGCAGATGGCTGAACGTCCCGCGCCGTTTTTGAAGAATGAAAATCTCGACCGATTTGCCGAGCAGAAAAAACACGTGCAGGGCCTCTTGAGTTTTGCGAAAGAGAAAACAAAGGAGCTCACTGACAAACGCGAGGCGGCGGCCGCTGCGTGGTACAAAAAATCCGGGTTGGATTATGTCCCGCTTGAAAAACGAAAGAGTTTTGCGGATGAGAAAAAACCGCCGCGCCACGTGGGGCTCGATCCAATGGAACAAGGCCGCCTGAAAGTGCGCGAGCAAGATTCCTGGATTTGGGAGCGTCGGTTGGAACGTTTTCAGCCGATGGTGCAGAGTGTTTACAACGGGCCCGACCCGAAATATTTGAACGCGCGGAAATTGCGCTCAAAAGCCACGCCCAATGGCAACTGGCGGCCAGACAGCCACATTTACATGGGAGGCTCTTTGCAGGCACCGGGCCAGAAAGTGAATCCAGGCGGGTTAAGTGCCACGGGCATCCCAGTCTCCACCTCGGGTGATCAACCGCTGCAGCGCCCGCGGTTGGCATTGGCCAAATGGATTGCGAATCCGAAAAACCCGCTCACGGCGCGCTCTATCGTAAATCGCGTGTGGCAGCATCATTTTGGCAAACCGCTCGCGGGCAACCCGAACAATTTCGGAGCCAAAGGTGCCAAGCCGACCCATCCGGAATTGCTCGACTGGTTGGCGGCGGACTTCGTGGAGCACGGCTGGAAATTCAAGCGGTTGCACCGGATGATCATGCTTTCGAAAACCTATCGGCAATCCGGCCGTCATCCGCTATTGGAGAAACTGCAAACCGAGGATCCGAACAATGACCTTTTTGCCTACCATCCACCGCGCCGCCTTACGGCTGAGGAGCTACGCGATAGTTTGCTAATGGTCACAGGTGAATTGAATCCTACCATCGGCGGCCTGCCGGTTATGCCGGAGATTAACATGGAGGTTGCACTCCAACCGCGCATGATCCAGTTCTCTATCGCGCCGGCGTATCAGCCCTCGCGAACACCGCCCGAGCGCAACCGGCGTACCATTTATGCCTACCGCGTCCGCGGCCAGTCCGATCCGTTCCTTGAATTGTTCAATCAACCCAATTCCAACAGCTCTTGCGAAGAACGCGATGCGGCTGCCGTCACGCCACAGGCTCTCACATTGCTCAACAGCGACGTGATGAGCGACCGAGCCATTGCCTTGGCCCTGCGCGTAGAGAAAGAAATGGCCACGCTGCAGCTGCAAATAAAGCACGCTGTTCAACTGACCTTCGGACGCGTGCCAGACAAAGTGGAACAGCAACGCCTCGAACAATACATTCTCAAAATGCGCGCCTACCACGCGAAACAACAACCCGAGCCGGTGAAATATCCCACCCGCATCACACGTTCACTCGTTGAAGAACTCACCGGACAACCCTTCAGGTACGAAGAAATTTTACCCGTTTTTGAAAACTATGTGCCGGACAAAAAACCTGCCAACGTAAACGCAAACACCCGCGCCCTCGCCGATTTGTGTCTATTGCTTTTCAACTCAAACGAATTTATTTACGTTTACTGATATGAACGCACCCTTCTCGCTGAACACAGCCTCACTCCGCCGCCGTGATTTCCTTTATGGCCTCGGCTCATCATTAGGTGCGCTGGCAATGACCGACCTTTTGGCCAAAGAAGCCACGGGCCCATTAACACCCAAGAAGCCGATGCACGCGCCCAAAGCCAAGGCAGTGATTATGCTTTTCATGGAGGGCGGGCCGAGTCAGGTGGATACATTTGATCCGAAACCCGCTTTGAACGCGAAACATAAAACAGAATCCAAACGCACGGCGGGGCTTGCAAATGGGTTTCGTTTTTATGTTGGCAGTCCATTCAAGTCACGCAAGGTCGGCCAGTCGGGATTGGATATGAGTGATCCGTGGGTGCATTTGCCGGAGGTTGCCGATGAACTTTGTAACTATCGGGGTTGCCAGGCAGAGTCACTGAATCATCCGGAGGCGCTTTTCCATATGAATACCGGCAGCCGACTGGGCGGCGATCCTGCTTTGGGGTCGTGGGTGAATTATGGGCTCGGCACTGAGAATCAAAACCTGCCTGGCTACGTTGTGATGACCGAGCTGGCCATGCCACAGGGAGGGGCGCGCAATTGGGGCAACGGTTTTTTACCTGCGCATTATCAAGGCACACGCCTACGGCCAAGCGGTTCCCCAATTCTGGATCTACACGCGCCAAAACACAAAACCCGCGACCACCAACGCAAGGCACTTGATGAGCTGGCATTTCTGAATCAACGCCACGCAAAAAAACATCCGGAACACGCCGACCTTGCTGCGCGCATGGAAAGCTACGAGCTGGCCTATCGCATGCAGATGGAAGTGCCGGGCGTTATTGATCTCACGAGCGAGCCCGAACACATCCGCGAAGCTTACGGCATGAATCAAAAGGAGACAGCGGAATTCGGCCGCCAATGTTTAATGGCCCGTCGCCTCGTTGAGAAAGGTGTTCGCTTCGTGCAGGTTTTTTCAGGCGGCTGGGACAGCCACGACTATCTGGAACGCGGCCACGCCTCGCGCATCAAAAGCGTGGATCAACCAATAACCGCCCTCATCAAAGACTTAAAGCAACGCGGTATGCTCGACGACACGTTAGTCGTGTGGACCGGCGAGTTTGGCCGCACCCCCGACAACAACCGTCGGGGCGGCGTCTACGCACTCGGCCGCGGCCACAACATCGATGCAATGACGATGCTGATGGCAGGCGGCGGCACAAAAAAAGGCTCAGTCGTTGGTGCCACCGACGAGATTGGCGCGAAGGCCTCGGAGGTCGTTCACCCCATCCGCAACCTGCACGTGACGCTGCTCCATCTGCTTGGACTCGACGACAACAAGCTCACCTACTTCCACGCCGGCCGCTACAAACAACTCAGCCAATTCGGCGGGAAGGTCATTAAGGAACTAATCGCGTGATTTGCGAACTGTTCTTCTCAAACGCAAAACTTTAGGCCTCCTCGTAGCCGAGCGCGCTATAGCCAGCGCTTTGGCCGGGTTCGTCGTTGACGGTGACGAATTGAACCCACAAACCCACGCACGCGAATTGAATTTTATCTCCGGTTTCGCTTCCCGCCCGTCAACCACCCCAGCGTGAAGCGCGCGAAGGTGATTGTCTCGTACGCACTCGTTTCACCGCGTTCGTAAATGATGCCGATCGAATTATCCAACATCACGGTAAGATTCGAATATGCGGCGGGACCGGCATAAAGCTGACGGCTGACGGGCCACGTTTTGCCTTCGTCGCGGCTGAGCCGCACGGTCATTCGATTGCGCGACTGACTGGCTGGGTTGGAGAACAGCAACCGATTTCCATCGAACCGTATGAAACTAGCCTGACAAACCGGCTCGATGAGCGTGGCGTCGTCGACGGAACGCCCCCACGTTTCGCCGCCATCTTTGCTGATGGCGATGGCGCGAAGATTTTTTCCGCGATAGCTTCGCATATTCATCATTAAGCGTCCATCGGCCAATTCCACCACGGCGCATTCGTTCATACCGCGATCGGTGGGCTGGCCCATTTTCCACGTTTTGCCGTGGTCATCGGAGTAGAGGCTGTGGGAATGACCGTTGGTGTTATAGGTGTTGCGCCCGCCACGCCGGTGGTCGCACGGCATCACGAGGCGACCAGCGTGTTTGCCTCCAGTGAGCTGAATGCCATTGCCCGGACCAGTGGCCACCCATGTCCAATTTGGCTTAATGGCCACATTAGAAATGTCTTTTGGTTTGGACCACGTTCGGCCGTCGTCTTTGCTGTGGGTGATGAACACTTTTTTGTTATCGCGACATAGGCTCATCCAAATGAACCCAGTGGATTGATCGACCACAGGACACGGATTGCCAATGGTGACTTTTGCGTCGCCGCCTTCTTCGTACACGATGGATTGCGGGCTCCACGTTTTGCCGAAATCGGATGAGCGTTTCACAAGCAAATCCAAATCGCCGTGATCGCCCCGCCCGGTTTTACGGCCTTCGCAAAAGGCAAGCAGCGTGCCCTTCTTGGTCACAATGAGTGCCGGGATGCGGTACGTGTGATAACCATCCTTGCCGCTGACGAACACCGGCGTTTGAACCAACCCGGCAGCGGATGAAAAAATGGAACTCAAGAGCAATGCGAGCAACAGCTTCATCCCGCGATTTAACCGTTGCCGCAACAAAGTGAAAGCCTAAAGCCCCGTGTCGCCTTTGCGCCGCAGCAAGCCGGAACGGTTGCGGGAATTCAGCTCCACATCGGGCGAATCGGCCACGTGCACCCACACGTGCACGTGAGGCGCACCGCGCCAATGCCAAACGAACGCCGGGCCTTCGAGACGCCAGTTGTCGTAAATGCCGTCGCGGCCCAGGTCGTCGCGTTGGTAAAAGGTGAGGTGACATGAGTCGAGGCCGCCGTTCTTTTTCAGCGCGGCCACCGCTTCGTCCCGATCGCTTTGGCGGAAAGGTTCGAGCAACAGGCGCAGAATGTTTTGCAGGTGCGCCTTTTGATCGCGCGCCATATTGGCCACGGGCGCGCCGGTGAATTGGCCTTTCGGTCCGCGGAAAGCAATCTCCCCCTCGTCGGGCGCTTCCTTCAGCATCGCTTGTTGGCGCAATTTCCCATCGAGCATTTTGTGCAGCTTATTGGCCTCCAGCGCTTGATGCCAAAAAATGTTGTCGGGATGATCGGCCTTTTCAAAATAACCGCTGGAGCCTTCGTCGCCATACATAATGGGGCCGGCAAAGGCGACGTGATCGGCGGAGTCGCCATCGCAGCGCAAGGTACCGTGCCGACCGCTCTGCACAAACTCAAATTTGCCCGAGCCCGGCTCGCCGAAGATGGCGATGGCCTGACGTTTTCCCCAGCCTTTCATGTCGTGCTTGAGCTGGAGGTCGAAGCGGTCAATCCAATCGGGATTCAGCAATCCCTCCCAAATGGCGCGAATGATATCCTGTTGGTCGTTCGTGAAAAACTCACTGCGAATGAGCGGCTTGGTGATAAGCCAATTGTTCGAGATATGTTTACGCAACAGGCCATTGTGATTTTTGTAATCCCACGGAAAACAAACCGCCTTGCGTTGCTTGACGTCAAAGGTCTTGTACAGCGTTTTCACCAGCGACTCCGAAGTGGCCTTGCGCGCGGCGAGTGCCGGCAATGCTGTCCCCGCGAGTGCTGCTGCGCCGGTGATTTGGAGAAAATTGCGTCGGTTGATTTCTGGTTGGTTTTTGATCATAGGTTACACTTTCACTTTCAATAATCGCTTGGCCTCTTCATAACCCGGCGCACGGTGGCCGGGGCCTTGGCCGCGTTTGTCGTTGACGGTGTAGCCGTAGCAACTGGCGGTGACGCGGGCGAGCGAAACCATTTGCCGCCAGCGGAAGGCCTTGCGCATCGTGGCGAATTCTTCGTTGGCGGTGCGGTAATATTTCTCCGCGTGCAAACGGCCATCTTCGCTGGTGCCGTATTGAATGAGCAAATCCAGCAGCGCGCGTTGCGGATGGCCGAGCGCGCCGTAACGATGAGTGAGCGCGCAGGCGCGGAGTTGGTTGTTCTCGCGGATCGCGGCGTCCAACTCGGTGAGCAACGCTTTGGGCGTGGTGGCTTTAACGCGCTCGAGTTGCACGGGCTCGGGGAATGGTTTTGGTTTGTGGCCTTCTTTGCTGTGGCTTTGGGCGACGTTGCCGGCGGCTAAAATCAGGCCGGCCATCGCGTGTCGGCGACTGCTCACGCGGGCGATGTTGCGCCACGCGTTCACCATATCACTGGCATGCACGCCCGCTGAATCGCCGTGCGTGCGCCGTCCATAATAGTTACCCTTCCAAACTTCCACTTGGCGCAGGATGAGTTGATTAGCCGCGAGCGAAATGGCTTCGCCCACGTGCTCGGGCAGAATGCCTTCCGCCAACGCCGCTGCCGCTGCCTCGCTGGCTTGGGGGCGGTTGAGCGTCAGCAAATTGAGCGCGAATGTTTCCACCCACGTGTCATCGGCCTTGCGCGTACCGACGGGACGACTGAGCAATTTATATTTTTCAAGCAACTTCGGCACTTGCGAGGACCGCGATTTCCCGCCCGCGCATTGGCGGATGGATTGCCGGAGCAACGTGAGCGCGTGTTCCTTGCCGGTGAGCTCCAGCACATCGTACGCGCGCCACGGCATCACCACGGTGTGGACGTTGTGGTTATCTTCCACGTGATGCAGCACACCGTTGAGCGCCGTCTCAATCGTTTGCCCGGCGAGCGCGGCAAGCAACTGCTCGGCCTTCGCCTTATCGCCCGCGAGCGTGGCAGCGTGCAACGCTTGCGCGGCCTTTGAATTTTCAGACAACTTCGCCGCCTTCAATGGCTTGAGCACATCCTTCCCGTGGAGGCCGTTTTTTTCCGTATAAAATGAGTTGCGATAAAGCACTTTCAAAACCGGCAACGCCTCCTGGCCTTTCGGCATTTCGCGCGACATATCAAACGCCGGTGCAAGCGCCATAAAGGTATGAAAGCCGTGATAGTTTTCACCGCCAAATGTGCGCGCATTGGCCAACGTCCCGGCGGCCACCAATTGGCGCAACGGCACGCCCGCGTTGAGCTTGCCAACAAGCATAGACAAAATTTTCGCGGTGGGCGTTTCCTGCATCAACCCGACCAATGGCTCGAGCTTGCCAAAAGAAAGGCGCGGATCTTCCTCAGCGGCAAATGCCGTGGACACGCCAAGCTCCCCGGCCAACGAAGTGCCGAGACTGGCGACCAACATGCCTTGACCAACGTTTGATAGAAATTCACGGCGATGGGTTTGAGTGAGGGGTGTGGATTGTGTCATCATTTTCCTTTCGTTTGGAGTGCTTGCCATAAAGTGTACGCCACAAACGAAAGTACGCCACCAAAAAGTTTGGCTGCCGATGGCGGGGATTTTCCCGTGTCAGCCCCTGATTTTGGTTTGAATCGGCGGGCTTTTTGGCGCAAGAGTTCTGCGTGTGAAGACTGTGTCGCTTACTGAAAAAGAGTTTCCGCTGCCGCTGCTGGGCACCGCCGATTTGCACGGCCCCACCGGGCTGGAAGCGCACGGATTGGAACCGCGCGGCACGGTGCGTTGGAATTACGAGACGCCCGAGCTACAACAGCACGCGATGCGCCGCGGCGAAGGCGATCTTTCTGCGCACGGCGTCTTCACCAGCCGTACCGGCGCGCGCACGGGCCGCTCGCCCAAGGACAAATTCACCGTGTGCGATGACGTCAGCGAGGACACCATTTGGTGGGGCAAAATCAATCAGCCGTGCGAGCCGGAGTTGTTTGATAAAATGCTCGGTCACGCACAGTGGTTTCTTTCGCATCGCGAGGAGCTGTTTGTGCAGGATCTTTTTTGTGGGGCTGATGCGGCCGATGGGGCAAATCGCATCAGCCTGAGGGTGGTCACCGAAAGCGCGTGGCACGCCGCCTTTGCGCGCACGATGATGATCCGCCCCACCGCCGACCAACTCGCCACGCACGAGCCGGAATACACCGTGCTGCACACGCCATATCTCTTGGCCGATCCCGACAGCGTGGACGGCCTCGACTCCAACGCTTTCATTTTACTTTCGCTCAAACACAAGCTCGTTCTCATCGGCGGCACGCAATACGCTGGGGAAATCAAAAAATCTTTGTTTTCCATAATGAACTATCTGCTGCCCGCCACCGGTCAGCTGCCGATGCATTGTTCGTGCAACACAACGGGGGACAACACCGCCGTCTTCTTCGGCCTTTCCGGCACCGGCAAAACCACCCTCTCCGCCGACCCCAACCGCCGCCTCGTGGGGGATGACGAACACGGCTGGACCGACCACGGCATATTCAATTTCGAAGGCGGCTGCTACGCCAAGCTCATCAACCTCAAAGAAAAAGATGAGCCTGCTATTTTCGCCACCACCCGAATGCCCGGCACCATTATGGAAAACGTCATCCTCGGCCCCGATGACACGCCCGATTTCACCAACGATTCACTCACCGCCAACACCCGCGCCGCCTACCCCATTGAGTACATCGAAAACCGAGAACCCAGCGGCACTGCCGGTCATCCGCAAAACATCGTCTTCCTCACGTGCGACGCCTTTGGCGTGCTTCCCCCCATCGCCCGCCTCACGCCCGAGCAAGCCGCCTACCATTTCATCAGCGGCTACACCGCCAAAGTCGCCGGCACCGAGATGGATATCGTCACCCCCACCGCCACCTTCTCCACCTGTTTCGGCGCCCCCTTCATGCCCCGGCACCCCGGAGTTTATGCCAAGCTCCTCACCGAAAAAATCGCCCGGCATCAGTCCCAATGCTGGCTACTCAACACCGGATGGATCGCCGGCGGCTATGGCCAAAGCGACCGCATCAAAATCAAGTGGACCCGCGCCCTCCTCAACGCCGCATTAGAAGGCCACCTCGCCAACGTCGATTACAAAACCGATAACCGCTTCGGCTTCCAAATTCCGCAAGCGTGCCCCGACGTCCCAAGCGAAATCCTGCCCCCCCGCGACACCTGGGAATCCCCCACCGCCTACGACACCCAAGCCGACCACCTCGCCCAAATGTTCCGCGACAACTTCCAACAATACGCCCCCGACACCCCCGCCCCCATCCGCAACGCCGGGCCGGCAGGGACGAGCTCTACCTTGTCCCAGTCCTAAAACAGTTAAAAGATACGGATTCCGCCGATTCACACGGATGAACACGTTATCCGTGTGAATTTGTGAAATCCATATCACTCCCTCCTCCGCCTCCAGTTTAGCTTAAATTATTATCTATTCTTTTTGTAAGAATCCCACTTTTCAGGCGTAACCCTGTTAGCGGCAAAAGTGCGCTCCACCCTGAAACTCAAATTACCTACCCAGCAAAAAAGGACAAAATATGAAAACACCCGATCCAATCCAAAAACGAGGGTTCACCCTCATCGAACTCCTCGTCGTCATCGCCATTATTGGCATTTTGGCTGCGATGCTATTGCCAGCACTTGCCCGGGCAAAGGCGAAGGCACGGCGCATTAAATGCGTTAACAACTTGTCCAGCATCTACAAGGCGCACCTTGGATTCGCCCAAAATAACGATGAACGTATGCCATGGCAGCTCACCTCTAGAGGTGTTCAAAACCACTTGGACTCCAGCACCACCCCAGCAAACCGATTTGGTGCTAAAATCGCAGGCCCTTATGTCAACGTGGCTGTCAATGAATTGCACGCTCATGTCAAATCACTCCACACCGCCGGCGTGTACACCATCGCGGCGATGAAACAGGAACTGCAAACCCCAAAAATTATTTTGTCCCCCTGCGACCCCACCCGGGAAGCAGCCAATGAAGTCGTGCAAAATAATTGGGCCACGTATGACACCAAGACCAAAGGCCCAAGTGCCGAGGTGGGCAAAGGCTCCAGCTATAACTTAGTGCGCGGCGCTGACACTCAACGCCCGTCCGCCCCTTTGGCAGTCACCCGAAACCGATCCCACAACAACCTAACCTCCACCGGCACGTATTGGCTGGGGGCCGACTCAGATTCGAGCAACCGTAGGACGATGGCGGGCCTGAATGCCTCGCAGGGCCAATTGGTAATGATGGACGGCAGCGCCAGACAATCCACCGATGCAGATTTCGGGGATAAAGGCAAAATCACCCGTCTCTCTTGGGGTTGCTCCGGTGGAGTGGCTATGGGCGATACGAGTATGATTACTATGCGCGGAGTTGGACTTGATTGATCGCCCAGCCTAAAATCTGCGATGTTCCAAACCCTCTAAGTTTTTGACCAGATTCATTAAATTAATTGCAATGAAGAAACTTATCCGATTCTGCCCCATCGTGATCATTTTACAAATGGGCATTGGGTGTTCCTCCACACTGCCTGCACCATTTTACAGCCCGATTTCCCCCGTGTACTACACAAAAAAATCTACTCATGCGGTACAAATTTCGGAAATCACCGACAATCGCGGCAACGCTGACCCAGAGGTGTTTTTTATAAATGATCGCGACCCGTTCAAAGCCAAATTCAATGTGCCCGTTTCCGATATTGTAGCCAAGGCACTCAGAGTCGAGCTTAGGAAATTCGGGATGATGATTATCCAACACCCAACAGCCTCGCACAAGCCTCAAGTAATTCTTGAATGTGATATTCTACAGTTTAGCTGCCGGGAATCGAGCACGGGATTCGCTAAAAATAATCATCTCACTTTCTTCGTTGAACTCAGGTTTCGATGGCGAAATCCAAGCACAGGCCAAGTCATTTCAGAAAACACTCGTATGCGGCGGTTTACGCATCCTTCTAAATTTCCCAAAGGTTTCGATTCTTCAACCAGTTTTATGCACATGAAGGAATTAAACGAGTACGTCAAGGTATTGGTCCAAGTATTGTTACCCGATGTCATCAGGCAGGAAACCAGAAACAATCCAGTTATTAATAATTGACACGCTAATTATTATGCATAACCCACTGAAGCAAAAGCATAAAGTTGAGCACTCAATCATATTGCCTCTAATTTCAGTATCACTGAGCCTCCTGATCTTCGGCTGTGCTGTACCCGGCGGCAGGCCTTATTCCGGAATTCTAAATTCCATCAGTCCACGTGACGTCATCGGCACATATCAAAACCCCACCTTCCCCAATCTGACACTTGTTTTCCTTGGAAACGGCACAGTTGAATCCCATTCATTTGGCATGAGGGAAACTGCATCAGGCACCCATGGTAAATGGAGAATTTATGGAAATGAGATTCACTTCACTCCAACTGCATCCAGCAATGCGACCACCGAAGAGAAAAACTCGATAAAATTTCTAAACATTTCAATGATATACAATACGGTTCCCAGCGGGTTAAAATGTATTGGAATGATTATTGGAGAAAAACGAACTAAATTGAATCCATCTTCACAGAAAACGTTTGTTAAAATCCGTTAATTTCAGATGGGAATGATATTCGTTCAGTTAATCGTGCTTCTTCTGATAATCTCGGAAAAATATTTTCAGTGGCTGAGAATCTTTATCTCCACGCCTGTCAATCCACGATTGTAAATCCGCAGGGAATCCATCGCTCCCACAAAACTTCCCGCTGCCTCATGGCCGATGCGGAGGCCGGAGGAACCCCAGGCGAGTTTTCCGGGGCCCACGTTTTCCCTCTCTATTTCAATTCCATCAAGATACAGCAGCTTTGTCTCGCCATTGTACACGGCCGCGACGTGATGCCATTCGCCTCGCTGAAGGGCGTGCAAATGTTTAATCTGGTGATATGGCGTGTTGCTACCAAAATCGAGCTGGTCATTCCACAACCTAAAAAAAGCAAAGCCAGGCTCAGGAATACGATCCACCAGACCGCCAAAATCTTCTTGCTCAAGACTGCGTGACACATCAGCAATGTTAATCCACGCGGTAATCGTTAGATTGGTTAACGTCTCCAGACTTTTTGAGGGCGCGACGATAAGATGGGTTTGGTTACCATCAAAAATGCAGGCTTGGCCGAGCTTCCCCTTGCGCCCCGGACCAAAAGTAATTTCCCCGCGAGCCTCGGCGTGATTTCTGTAAGGCGACTGGTCGCGGGTGTTTCCGTTAAAATCAAAACGACAAATGAGGCCGGCCTCCAAATCCACCTGCGGTAGCGTGGCCGGCTGAGAAGAGGGTTTACCGAAGCCAACCCAAAGAACAAGCAGCACAATTCCCAACCCGGCAACCCACGCGAGGACAGGATTGCGATGGGGCGTTTGGATTTGCCCTTGGAGGATGGCTTCGAGGATTTGGGCGAAATCTTCGGCGGTGGGGCGGGTGGCGGGGTCGGGGTCACAGGCTTGGAGGATGAGGGTGTTTAGGGCGTGTAGTTCGGGCGGGCAGGCGGGATCGCGCAGGGCAGGCGGGGGTGAGGGGAAGGCGTGGCGGTCGTGGCCGGTGATCATTTCGTACAGCACTTTGCCCATTGCGTAGACGTCCGCGGGGGGTTGGCCGAGGCCTTCGCGGGGGATGTAGCCGTGGGTGCCCATCACGGAGCGGGAGCTATTAAGGGGGGCGACGAGGCCAATGTCGGCGAGCTTGGGGGCACCTTTTACAAATATGATGTTGGCGGGTTTGAGGTCGCGATGGACGAGACCGGCGGCGTGCAAATGAGCAAGTGCCTCGGCAAGGCGTCGGGCGTGATTGAGAGTGTCGGACAGGGTGAGCGCGCCGTGGGCGTCGATGTCGTCCTGTAAAGTGCGGGGGGCGTAGGTTTTGGGGGCGATGTCTTCACGATCTCCTTCGCGTGGATCGGCGAGTTCCATCACGCAATAGTAACCGGCATCGCCTTCCACACGGCCGACTTGGAGGACGTTAACGAGGCCGGGGTGTTCGCGGGAAACGGGTTCAAAAGATTGGATGCCTTCGTACTCACGCTCGAACGGGCGGTCGTGCTCGAAGCGATCGCGCCGGACAATTTTGACCGCGCGCCAAGTGCCGGTGGCATTACGCGCGAGCCACACATCGCCGTAGCTGCCGCTGGCGATGCAGCGCAGGAGTGTGTGCTCGGGGATGGTTGGCTGATTGGGTTCGAGTGAATCGGTCATTGGATTTTATTTGTAGCCCGGCTCGGTGAGCCGGGCTACATTGGTGCGCGTCGTTTCCTCAACTATTTTCATATCGCCTCCTTGTGCAGGGTTGCGCGGAAGCGATGCCAGAGTTTGCGGCGCAGGCGGTCGTGACCGCGGCGGGGTGGGTGTTGGGCAAAGGCTTGAACGCATCGGATCGCGAACCATCGGCACGCCAAACATCGAATCCAATTAGCGGGGCATTCAATCATCGGCTATCCTCTTCGCGCCGAAGGGTTTCCAGCTCGCGCTCAAACATCCGGCCGAGGCGGTGTTTGGTGACGTACACGAGCCCCGCGCTCACGCGCAACGCGCGGCTTATCTCCGCGACACTCCATTTCTCGATAACGTAACAATGGAAAATCTGAAAATGCTTGGCGGAAACATTTTGTTGCACGCGTTGCATGGCCGTGTCGGCGAGGTTTTTGTGCCAGTCGGCATCCCATTGTGCGTCGGGCAAAATAACGGTGGGGTCGGGAAAATTTTCTAATTCCTCGGCAAGCTCGCCGCCGAGGGCGTTATCCACCACAGCGCGGCGTTGGCGGTGGCGGATGTGATCAGTGATACGCGAACGAGTGAGGGTGAGCAGCCAACCCTTGAAACTGCCGCGCGCTCGGTCGTATTCAAAATCCCGGATATGCCGCGCCACGGTGATGAGCGTTTCCTGCACGACATCCTGCGCCTCAGCATCCGCAAGGCCGGATTTGCGTGCGGTGCTGTAAATGAGTTTCCAGTAGAGATTGAAAAATTCCGACCACGATTCATCATCGTCCAACTCCCGCAAGCGCTCGAGCAACGAGCTGCGCGTGGCATTAACGACGTGGGTGGCATTCTTCGAACCGGCCTCCTCCATAACTTCTCTCAACAGGAATACGTGGCGCGGATTCATTTCTTACAAAATAGTTGAGGAAAGATTGAGAAATGTACTGGCGGTCATTATGCGCTGATCTGGCGAAAGCTCAAAACCAAATCCATCCTTCCGGTTTTTGGGCTGTTGAGCTATCTTCAACCTGTGACCACACCCTCAAACCCCCTCCCCTCGCACATTGTGGTGCACGGAAATTGTGTGGACTGCGGGCGGCCGGTGGAGTTTTCGCCGGCACCTTTTACAGGGAAAGCGTCCAAGCCCCTTGCGCCGGGCAATACACGGCTGCACATGGAGATGCCGGATGAAGTGCAGCACAAAAGCCCCGAACGCTGCAAAAAATGTAAGCTGGCCCACTACACAAAATGGCAGGCGCGAAGGAAACAATTACCGTGGCTAATTGGATTGGTGACGGGATTGCTGGCGCTGGCGGGTTGGATTCTTTTGAAATGACGAATTCAGATTTACGATTTACGAATCAAAACCAATCGTCACCCATCACCCCCCCGGGCCACCGGCCCGGGCTACATCTCCCCATCAACCCTCAACTATCAACCGCGGCCAAAGGCCGCTCCGCTACTCAATCACTTCCTGGCGTTGCTTTGCGGTTTCGGCTTCTAATTCTTCCTGCAATAGTGCGGTTGGAAATTCCGGGTCGGCGGTGACTTTGATTTCCTGGACGAATTCTTTGCCATCCACCGTTAGGATGACGATGAAGGTGCCCGCGCCGGCCGATGCGCCGGGGCGAGTGAGGTTGGGCGCGGGACGGCCGGGACGGCCGCCGGCTGTCCCTTTGCCGGGTGCGGGGCGCGGGGCGGGAGGACGGGCGGCGGCGCGCAAATCCCAGCGAACGGCGTGGAGGCCTTTAGATTTTTCCACGGGCAACCGCCGAATGGCTTGGCCGCGGGCATTGCGAATTTCCAGTGACGCCGTTTTTGCGTTTTCACCAAGGTGATAAAAAATCCGGCTGCCGAAAGCCGGATTTGTACCAGCAAAATTCCGATGGCCCGAGCGTGAAAACCCGAGCGCGCCCCCCCACAAAACGCCTTCGCGCGGTTGAAACAAATGTGCTGTGGCCGCCGCCACTTTTTGGGTGAACTGACGCAGCGGAGTGATCTCCAAAATCCACGCGCTGCGGCCGTGGGTGCCCGCGACAATTTCGCCCGCGGTAGGATGCACTGCAATCTCGTGCACCGCCACAGTGGGGAAATTATTCTTCAGGCGAAGCCAACTTTTGCCCCGATCCACGCTGGCGAATACGCCGAACTCCGTGCCGCAATAGAGCAGATTTTCGTTCACCACATCCTCGCGCAAACAACGCGTGCTGCCCTTCGGCAAATTCGCCACTAACGATTTCCACGTGGCGCCGAAATCTTCGGTCGCATAAATATGCGGCGCGTCGTTGTTGGATCGATGGCCATCGAAAGCCACATAGGCGCGGCCTTCGGCAAAGCGCGAAGCCTCGATGCTGGCCACGTGAAAGGGTTTTGCCAGACCAACTTGTTTGACAAGATTCGTCCATGCCTGTCCACCATCGCGCGTGAGCCACAGCGCGCCGTCATCGGTGCCTACCCACAGCACACCGGATTTGCGGGGTGATTCTGCAAGAGCGGTGGCCGTACCGCGATCGGTGAGGCCGAGCTTGGGCGAAATGCGCTGAAGATTTTCACCACGATTGAGTGAACGAAAGGCGTAGTTTCCCGCGCTGTAAAAAATGCGCGAGTTATGCGGGCTCAGTGTGAACGGCGTTTTCCAGTTAAACTTCACGTCCTTACCCGGCGGGCGGAGTGTGTAGCGCTCGCCGGTTTTCATATTGACGCGCCAGATGCGGCCGCCCTGCATTTCGCAGTAGACGGTGAATGGATCTTCGGGATCGGCCCGGCATAAAAACCCATCGCCGCCACCGATGCGCAGCCAATCGCTATTGACCGTTCCGCGCGTTCCGCGTTTGCGATTAGGCGCACCCCAGGAGCCGTTGTCCTGTAAACCGCCGTACACCCAATAGGGTGCGCGGGTGTCCACGCCGATATCATAAAACTGGCCGATGTCCATCACGTTATGGAAATCCCACGTGACGCCGCGATCGTGCGTGATGTACAAGCCGCCGTCGCAGCCGAGGATGAGATGGCGACCGTCGCGAGGATTGATCCACAGCGCGTGGTGATCCGGATGCACGCCGCGCGCGCCGGCCTTGAAGGTTTTGCCTCGATCGGTGGAGGTGTGAAATTGGATGCCCATCACGTAAATGAAATTGTCGTCAGTGGGATCCACGAAAATTTGGCTGTAATAAAACGGACGCGGGTTGAGGCTGTTGATGCGCTTCCAAGTTTCGCCGCCATCTTCGCTGCGATAAATGCCGCCCGTTTCGTTCCCCACCGCGCCCTGCTCTTTCATCGCGTTGGCGCGCTGGCCGCCGAGGTAGCTGGCGAAAGGCCGGCTGCTGTCGCCGCCCCGTTTGCCAAAGGTGAGTTCGACTTCCAATTCCCCGTCATCGCGCTTGAGTTTCACTTTCACTTTATCCTTCGGCTTGTGGGCGCGAATGGCGACGATGAGGTCGTTATAGCTGTTCACTTTTTTCCCGTCCACCTGCAAAACAAGATCACCGGCTTGGATGCCCGCCTTAGCTGAGGGGCCATCTTGGGTCACGCCTTGAATGAGTGCTTCCCTCACGCGGTTGCCGCCGCTGATGCCCATGAACGCCGTGGCGGGGCCGTCGCCAATTTTATCCGTCTCGACGATGGCGTAAACCACGGCAGGATTTTTTTCATAAAACGCAATGCCCACGCGGCCGAGCGGTCGTGTCGGCAAGCCCTTTTGCAGCTTCGTCCAATTCGCGCCGGCGTCGGTGGTCTTGTAAATGCCGCTGCCGGGGCCCCAACGCTTGGCGGGATCGTTGGAGTCAAAGCCGTCCCGCTCGCGTTCGTACATCGCCACGATGAGCGTGTCGGGATTGGTCGGATGCATCTTTAATTCCACGCAGCCGGTTTTGTTATCGACGTGTAAAACCTTGTTCCACGTCTTGCCGCCGTTGGTGGTTTTGTAAACGCCGCGTTCCTCATTCGGCCCCCATAAACGACCGAGTGCACCCACGTAAACGATATCCGGATTGTTTGGATGAATGGCGATGCGCCCGATTTGAAAGGATTTTTTCAAACCCATATTGGCCCACGTTTTGCCGCCGTCGGTGGATTTATAAACGCCATCGCCCCAGCTCACCGAGTTGCGGGCGTTGTGTTCGCCGGTGCCCACCCAGATGACTTTCGGATTACTCCGCGACACCGCCACATCGCCGATGGACACGGTGGATTGTTTTTCAAAAACCGGCGTAAACGTTGTGCCATTATTAGTGGTCTTGAAGAGCCCGCCCGAAGCGGTCGCCAAATAAAATGTAAACGGATCATCCGGCAGCACCTCCAAATCCACAATCCGCCCGCCCATACTCGCCGGCCCAATCGACCGCCATTGCATTTGCGCCACCCACGCCTCCTCAAATCTCACCGGTTCCGAAGCAATCGGGGCATCGGTTTTATTTTCATCCTGAGCCATCGCGGCGCAGGCCAACAGCGGCAGCATCAGCCATGCTTTACTTTGCATACAGCGAGTGTAGCATTCGCCTCCGGGGGGGCAAAGTAAAAGGGCTTAACCTGTTCCCCGCCTCAACCCATCATGAGCGACCGACTGCAAAAATACATCGTGATTATTTTCGGCATCGCGACCGTAACAATGGTTCTCTGGACCCAACGAGAAGCGATTCACGATTTAACTGAGCCGGAGGTGCCGGAAAAACAACCCGCGAATTTGGATGAACGCGTGGAACAATTGCTCGCGCGCGGGGAGGTGCTCACTCAGCAGCATTGCGTCGCGTGCCACACGCTGCCCACGCCGGAAATGCTCGATCGCGGCGCGTGGGATTTGACGCTTGCCCGAATGTTACCATGGGTGGGCTTGGTGCCGCCCGGCACGGGCCTATCCAATACCAATGGATTTGACCGCGTGTTGGCCGCCGGATTGTACCCACCCAAACCGCTCATGCCTGATCAAGATTGGAAACTGATTCACAGCTATTTCCTCACCAAAGCTCCCCGCCATTTACCTCGGCCGAGTGGTGTGAAATTTGTCGGCTCACAAAAAACATTTGCCGCGATCACCCCCGACGCACCTTTTGATGCGAGCTGCATCGCAGTTCGGGTTCAACCAAATACCGGCGGTTTGTGGGCCACCCATTATCCCACAAAAACAGTGCACCGAATGACCCCCGAATTAAACTGGCAAACTCCAGCCATCAAACTGGGCGGTTCACCTGTGGAAATGCGATTCACATCCGACGGCATGGTGGGCGCATTGATCGGGAGCTTTATGCCTTCCTTCGAACAAAACGGCGCTTTAATCCGCTGGCGCGATGGCAAGGCGAACACATTGGCCGCATCGCTTTACCGGCCCACCGACGTGTTACCTGTAGATTTAAATGGGGATGGCCGAGAAGATTTGGTCGTCTGCGAATATGGCCACTACACGGGCAGCGTATTTTGGCTGGAAAACAAAGGCGATACATTTGAACGCCACACATTGCTCGACATGCCCGGCTGCCTCAACGCAGCCAGCGCTGATTTCAACGGAGATCAACGGCCCGATCTGGTCATCTTAACCGCCCAGGCACGCGAGGCGGTTTACCTCCTCCTCAATTTGGGCGACAACCATTTTGAACCAAGCATGTTACTGCCCCGCCAGCCGATGTGGGGACACTCGCATATTGAAACCTATGATTTCAATAATGACACCCACCCCGATCTTCTCATTACCAACGGAGACAACGGCGAACTGAACCCCGCACTGTCACGCCCTTACCACGGGGTGCGCGTGCATTTGAATGATGGTAAAAACAATTTCACAAAGGAACTTTTTTTCTCACAACCCGGCGCGTACAAAGCCCTTGCTGCCGACTTCGATTCAGATGGCGACTTGGACATCGCCTCGATCGCATTTTTTGCGGATTACAAACTCAACCCACACGCAGGATTTATTTATTTGCGACAAGACGCCGCCCTGAAATTTTCCGCCCACTCACTGCCCGAAGCAGACCGCGGTCGATGGATCACCCTCGACGCCGGGGATGTTGACCGCGATCAGGATATCGATCTGGTTCTTGGCGCGCACAACATGCCCCAACGACAAATTCCAGACGCACTTCGAAAACGCTGGGCGGAAAAACCAACCCCCATCTTGATCCTCAAAAACCTCACGAAATAACCCACACACCCAGCCATCTGTGACTGAATATACGTTGCAACAGATCGGTCTGATAGGTAAAATTAACCCAAATATGAAAGCAATTCTGACTTTTCCCACCGTTTTCATTGCGGTGTTTGCGATCAACGCTGCCAGCCCGGATAAGGGCACTAAACCGGTTAGTTACTTCGATCAAATTCGCCCCATCCTGCAGGCCAATTGTCAGGGCTGCCATCAACCGGCCAAAGCCAAGGGCGGTTATGTAATGACGGAATTTGCAGCACTCTTAAAAGGCGGCGATGACGAAGGTGCGGCCGTCGTACCGGGCAAACCGGATGAAAGCGCATTGTTGGCGCTAATCTTGCCCGACAAAGACGGCGAAGCGGAAATGCCCAAAGGAAAAGATCCGCTACACTCGGCCGAGACTGAGCTGATCAAACAATGGATCACCGAGGGCGCGAAGGACGACACGCCCGCCAGCGCGCAACGCAAAGTCGATACCGAGCATCCGCCAATATACACGCTGCCGCCGGTGATCACTTCACTGGATTATTCCCCCGACGGCACTCTGCTCGCCGTGGCCGGTTTTCACGAAGTACTGTTGCACAAAGCCGATGGCTCCGGATTGGTCGCGCGGCTCATCGGATTGAGCGAGCGGATTGAAAGCGTACGCTTTTCGCCGGACGGAAAATTCCTCGCCGTCACCGGCGGCAACCCCGCGCGCATGGGCGAAGTGCAAATTTGGGACGTCGCCAAACGCAAACTCGCGCTCTCGCATTCCAGCACCTTCGACACCATCTACGGCGCCAGTTGGTCGCCCGACGGCAATGCCATCGCCTTCGGCTGTGCGGACAACACCGTCCGCGCCATCAACACCAAGACCGGCGAACAGATTTTCTATCAAGGTGCCCACACCGATTGGGTGCTCGGCACGGTGTTCGATGTTAAAGGCGAACACCTCATTTCCGCCGGACGCGACATGACCTCCAAACTCACCGTCTTCAAATCCTCCCGCTTCGTCGACAACATCACCTCCATCACACCGAAAGCGCTCAAAGGTGGCATCGCTTCCATCACCCGCCATCCCACGCGCGAGCACATCCTTGTGGGCGGCGCGGATGGCGCGCCACAAATCTATCGTATCTTCCGCCAAACCAAACGCGTCATTGGCGACAACGCGAATCTCATACGCAAATTCCCCGACATGCCCGGCCGCATCTTCAGTGTGCGCTACTCCAAAGACGGCAACATTTTCGCCGCCGGTAGCGCCCTCGACGGGCACGGGCAGGTGACGTTGTACTCCGCAGAGGTGCCGGAAAAAATCCCGGCCGACATCACAGCCATCCAAGCCAAGCGCGTGAAAGACCGCAAACCGGCTGAGATCATCAAGCTCGATAAATTTCACAACGACGGCGTCAAACAAATCGCCAAGCTCGATATTCCCGCGAGCGGAATTTATGCGCTGGCATTTAGTCCCGACGGCAAAACCCTAGCCGCTGCCGGCAGCGACGGACACATTCGTTTTCTCAACGCCGCCGACGGCAAAGAGTTGAAAAAATTCGTGCCCGTCGCCCTGAGCAAACCCGGCGCCAACGCCGCCATGGCCACTAAGGGCGGATTGAACCCCACGAAGACCCTCACCGAATCACTGCCCAAAGGTGCGAAGATCGCCAGCTTGAACATCGAACCCGCGAACATTTCGCTGACCGGCGCAGGCGATTACGCGCAGGTGCTCGTCACTGCCCAGTTCACAAATGGGACGCGGGCCGATGTCACCCGCATTGCCAAGCTCACGCTCAACGGTGCCATCGCCACAGCGAACGCGCGCGGACAAGTGACGCCCGCCAAAAATGGCGCGGGGCAATTCATCGCGGAATTGGGCGGACAAACCGTCACAGCCAAAATCACGGTCAATGGCATTGGCTCTAAACGCAAAATTGATTACGTGCGCGACGTAATGCCGGTGCTCTCCAAACTCGGGTGTAATGCGGGGACGTGCCACGGCGCGAAGGACGGCAAGAATGGATTCAAACTTTCGCTACGCGGCTACGATCCATTGTACGATGTGCGGGCGTTCACCGATGAACTCGCCAGCCGTCGCGTCAATATCGCATCACCAGCAGATAGTTTAATGCTGCTCAAATCCACCGCCGCCGTACCGCACGAAGGCGGGCAAGTCACCAAACCGGGAGACAAGTATTACGCCATTTTACACGAGTGGATTACCACCGGCGCGAAGTTGAATCTCAAGTCAGCGCGGGTGGTATCGATTGAGTTGTCGCCGCAAAAGCCGGTCATCCAAAACATCGGCGGCCGGCAACAGATGCGCGTCATCGCCACATACAGCAACGGCGAAAAACGCGACGTTACCGCCGAGGCTTTCATTTCCAGCAGCAACCAAGACGTGACCGATGCGGACAAAGGCGGCCTCGTCACTGTACTGCGCCGCGGCGAGGCGGCGGTACTCGCACGCTTCGAGGGCGCGTATGCAGCAACCACGATCACCGCAATGGGCGATCGCTCAGGCTTTGTTTGGAAACAACCCGAGACGTGGGGCGACATCGACCAGCTCACCGCTACTAAATGGAAACAAATGAAAATTGCGCCCTCGGGTTTGTCCAGCGATGCGGAATTTTTGCGACGCGTCTACCTTGACCTCACCGGCTTGCCGCCCAGCGCAGAAGCCGTGGAAAAATTTCTCGCCGATAAACGCCCCACTCGCATCAAACGCGAGGGGCTCATCGATGAGTTAGTGGGCAACGAAAATTACGTTGATCATTGGGCAAACAAATGGGCGGACCTGCTGCAGGTCAACCGGAAGTTCCTCGGCGCGGAAGGGGCGAAGGCGTTTCGCGAGTGGATCCGTAATGAGGTAAAAACCAACACGCCTTACGACGAATTCGCGCGCAAAATCCTCACCGCGAGCGGGTCGAACAAAACCAATCCGGCGGCAAGCTATTACAAAATTTTACGCAAGCCCGATGCCATTATGGAAAATACCACGCACTTGTGGTTGGCCACGCGGTTTAATTGCAACAAATGCCACGACCACCCTTTCGAACGTTGGACGCAGGATCAATATTATGAAACTGCCGCGTTCTTCGCGCAGGTGGGCTTGAAAAATGACGCCAAGGCCAGCGGCAAAAAAACTGTCGGCGGCACTGCGGTGGAAGGAAAGAAACCATTATTCGAAGAAATTTTCGACAAGCCCAATGGCGACATGAAACACGAACGCACCGGCGCGGTCACTGCGCCGAAGTTTCCGTTCGTAGCCCAGTTTGATAAAAAAGAAAAAGCCACTCGCCGCGAGGAACTCGCCGCGTGGATCACCAGTCCCGACAACCGCTACTTTGCGCGCAGTTATGTGAATCGCCTTTGGGGTTACCTGCTCGGCGTGGGCATCATCGAGCCGCTGGACGACATTCGTGCGGGCAATCCCGCTTCCAACCCCGAATTACTCGACTGGCTCACGGCGGAATTCATCAAGAGCAAGTTTAACGTGCAACACGTCGTGAAACTCATTTGTAAAAGCCGCACTTATCAACTGTCCATTGCCACCAATCCGTGGAATGAAGATGATGGCATCAATTATTCGCACGCCCTGCCCCGTCGGCTTCCAGCAGAGGTGTTGTACGACGCAATTCATTTTGCCACCGGCACAAAAACTAAGATTCCCGGTGTGCCCGCCGGCACCCGTGCTGCTGCATTGCCCGATTCGGGCGTGAAGCTGCCCGATGGATTTCTTGGCACTCTCGGCAGACCCTCGCGTGAAAGCGCCTGCGAATGCGAGCGCATCAACGGTCTGCAGCTCGGCCCTGTGATGGCGCTCATCACCGGTCCCACGGTGGATGCCGCCCTCACCGCGCCCGACAACGACATCACCAAACTAGTGAAGGAGCAACCTGATGATACTCAACTGGTCAATGGACTCTACCTCCGCATCCTCAACCGACCCGCGAGCAAAGCGGAGATTACTAAAGCCGTGGAACTGCTCAATTCCATTGAGCCCGAACATCAGGCGTTGCTGAAGGAATTGGCCGCGTACGAAAAGCAGTTGGAACCGGTCACCCAAAAAAGAGAAGCCGCACGGCAAGCCAACATTGACGAAGCGAAGGCCAAGCTCGCCGCATATGAAAAGGAAATTGCCCCGCGTGAGAAGAAACTCAACGACGAACAAAACGCCCGCGTCGTCGCCGCCGAAAAAGTATTAAAAGAACATCAAACCAAACTGAACAAACAATACACCGCATGGCTTGCCAATCCCGCCAGCAAAACAATGTGGGAGCCGCTTGAGTTTAGTGAATTAAAATCCAAAATTGGCACCACGCTGGCCAATGAAAAAGACGGCGTTATTTTTGCCAGCGGCAAGAATGGCAAGGATACTTTCACGCTAACCACCGAAATCCACGCGAAAGGTCTCACCGGACTGCGACTGGAAGCATTGCCGGATAAACGCCTACCCAAGGGTGGCCCCGGACGCGCGCCGGATGATGGCAATTTTGTGCTCACTGAACTGGAACTTTTCTGGGCTCCCAAGGACAAGCCAAATGAACGGAAACCGCTCAAGCTCGAAAAAGCCAAAGCCAACTTTAGCCAAAACAGTTATGCTGTGACCACCGCCATCGACGGCAAACTCGCCGGTGCCTCCAACGGGTGGGCAATTGCACCGCAAATGAACAAGCCGCACACAGCGTCATTCGAAATCAAAGATACCCCCAATAACGAGGCTCCAATTCTGCTGACATTCGAAATGAAACAGGAATTCCAAGGCAACAACTGGCAACTTGGGAAATTCCGTTGGTCCATCACACGCAGCAAAAAACCTGTTGATTTCGGGCATCCGCAGAACATTGCCGACCTCCTTGCGCTAGCTGCCGATAAGCGTGATGCTAAACAAAACAAAACGCTCAAAGATTATTACAACAAACAGGACACCCAGCTGGCGAACCTCAGCAAAGCCTTAGCCGATGCCAAAAAGCCGCGGCCCATCGACCCCAAACTCAAGGGACACCAAGCCGTACTCAGTCGCGCTCAAGCGCCCTTGCTTATTGACCCCAAGCTGACCACCCTCGAACGTGCCGTCGGTCTCAGTACAACGCAGCTCTCCAACAAACGCCTTTACGGCGCCCAGGACATCGCCTGGGCACTCATCAACAGCCCCGCGTTTTTATTTAATCACTAACACTCGACAAAACCCAATAAACCGTTACTCTCAAAACAAGCGAAGGAACACACGATGATTAGAATACCCGGACAACGCGGAAAAGATTTGTGCGACTCTCACCTCGGCATGACGCGGCGCGATGTGCTGCGCGTGGGCGGCTCAGGCATGCTCGGGCTCTCGCTCGGCGGGATGCTTGAGATGCAAGCTCAGGCAAAGGACAAAAAAGGCGGTGGCCCCGGTTGGGGCAAGGCGAAAAGCGTCATTCTGATTTATCTGCAAGGCGGCCCGAGCCATCTCGATTTATGGGATCCCAAGCCCAATGCGCCCACCAATGTGAAGAGCGTATTCGCGCCGATCCAAACCAAAATCCCCGGCGTCAATTTCACCGAGTTGCTGCCCAACCTCGCCAAGGTGAACGACAAATTCACGATGATGCGTTCGGTGAGTTACACGCCCAACGGATTGTTCAATCACACGGCGGCCATTTACCAAATGATGACCGGTTACACGACCGACAAGGTGAGCCCCTCCGGCCAGCTGGAACCGCCCAGCCCCAAAGATTTCCCAAACTTCGGCTCCAACATCACGCGGCTTCAACCACAGGAAGAGCCCATGCTGCCTTTCGTAATGCTGCCGCGCCCGTTGCAGGAAAGCAACGTGATCGGCAAGGGCGGCTCCGCCGGATTCCTTGGCAAGGCGTACGACCCTTACACGCTGTATCCCGCCGGTGGCGATATGGATATGGCCAAGATGGACAAAATTAAAATCGATGACCTCAAGATGCGCCCCGAGGTATTCAGCCATCGCCTGCGCCGCCGCGCCCGCCTTCGCGATTCCATCAACGAAGCGATGCCCGACATCGACAAAGCGGTCGCTAAGTTTAACCTCAACGAATATTACGACCAAGCGCTCAACCTCATTGTCAGCGGCCGCGCCCGCAACGCGTTTGATCTCAAACAGGAGAAAGACAAAACCCGCGACCTCTACGGCCGCAACACCTTTGGCCAAAGTTGTCTGCTCGCCCGGCGCCTTGTGGAAGCCGGCACGCGCGTGGTGGAAGTCGTGTGGCCCAAAGTTGCCAACAGCGACAACCACTCGTGGGACGTTCATCAGGGCCTCGAGGCGCGCATGAAAAATCAATCGGCTCCCATGCTTGACCGCGGCCTCAGCGGGCTACTTACCGATATGGATGAGCGCGGCTTGCTCGACGACACGCTCGTGCTGTGCGTCGGGGAGTTTGGCCGCAGCCCTCAAAAGGGCCTCTCCACCAGCGGCAACAACAACTCTGCTACCGGCCGCGACCACTGGCCGTACTGCTACACCGGTGTCATCGCCGGCGCGGGCATCAAGCGCGGCAACGTGTTTGGCCAATCCGACAAAACCGGTAGTGCCCCCGACACTGACCCCATTCACCCCACTGAATTGCTGGCCACCATTTATCACGCCTTCGGCATTGAGCCTGGCACCATCGTGTACAACCACCTCAACCAACCCCGCGAACTCGTCAAAGCTGAGGCACAGTTAAAGCTATTCGGATAACCGGGACGAACAATATAATCCAGCTCCCCAAGACCCGGAATTCCGGGTCTTTTTTAATGATTATGGCGCGCGATACAATCGCTGACACAATGATATTTCGTGGCCATTTCCAGACACCCACCGGTCGAAAGCTGCCCCACATTTGCACGGTATAATTCCTGCCAGGGCGTCTGGTGTTTAAGATCACTAGCCGTAAACTCTTCACGGCGCTTGGCTATTTCCTCATCGTCCACCAGCAATTCAACCGTGCATTGATTCAGGTCCACACGAATTTCATCACCCGTTTGAAGCAGCGCCAGATTTCCGCCGGCGGCTGATTCCGGGGATACATTTAAAATACTCGGGCTTGCGGCAGTCCCGCTTTGCCGGCCATCGCCCAATGTGGGGAGCGTGCGAATGCCCTGCTTAATCAGAGCCGCCGGGGGTTGCATATTGACCACTTCCGCCGAGCCGGGATATCCCACCGGACCGCACCCCCGAACGACCAACATACAACGATCATCGATTCCCAAATCGGGATCGTCGATTCGCGCATGATAATCTTCCGGCCCTTCAAACACCACCGCACGAACGGTGAAACAATTTTCTTCGCCGGGCGCGGAAAGATATCGTTCCCGGAAGCCGTCACTAATGACGCAGGTCTTGATCAATGCCCCGTCAAACAGATTGCCCGACAGCACCAGAAAACCTGCCTGCTCCTGCATTGGCTTATCGTATGCAAAAATAACCTCGCGATCCGGCGGCGGCACTTCGGAATAATTTTCTCCAATCGTCTGCCCGCTTACCGTCATTGCCCCGGTATGGATGCGCCCTGCCTCAATCAATTCCCGGGCCACAGCCGGCATGCCGCCCGCCCGATAGAATGCTTCGCCGAGATAGGTTCCCGCCGGTTGGCAGTTGACTAATAGTGGCACATCATAGCCCACCGTTTGCCAGTCAGCAAGATCCAGCGGCACGCCAATATGCCGTGCAATGGCATTAAGATGAATGGGGCAATTGGTCGATCCCCCAATCGCTGTGTTCATCACAATTGCATTTTCAAATGCCTCTCTCGTTAAGATTTGTGACGGGCGCAAATCCTCCCCCACTATGGCCACGATGCGCACGCCGGTTGCGTATGCCATCTGCATTCGTTCGCGGTATGCCGCGGGGATTGCGGCGCAACCCGGCAATGACATGCCCAACGCCTCGGCCAGTGAATTCATCGAGAGCGCCGTGCCCATCGTATTACAATGCCCGACACTTGGGGAGGAGGCCGCCACTTGTTCCATAAACTCCTCATAGCTGATTTTCCCTTCGGCACATTCTTTGCGCCCCTCCCAAATCATGGTTCCGGATCCGGCCAATTCACCCTTATGCCAACCATCCAGCATCGGCCCGCCACTTAGCACGATGGCGGGAAGATCCGCCGTCGCCGCGGCCATTAACAGAGCGGGGGTGGTCTTGTCACAGGCAGTGGTCAGCACAACCCCGTCCAGTGGATACCCGTGCAAAATTTCCACTAAACCGAGATAGGCCAGGTTACGATCCAGAGCTGCCGTAGGGCGACGGCAACTTTCCTGGATCGGATGCACTGGAAAAATCAACGGCACACCACCCGCATCCCTAATCCCAGCCGCCGCGCGCTCGGCGGTTTGCAAGTGAACACGATTGCACGGCGTGAGATCGCTGCCGGTTTGGGCGATGCCAATGATTGGCCTCCCGGATTGTAATTCATCGAGTGTCATCCCGAAGTTTAGATAGCGTTCCGCATAAATCGCGGTCATGCCGGGGTTGCCCGGGTTATTAAACCAATTTTCGCTGCGTAATTTATTTTCAGGTTCAGCCATAATGAAGTGCGGAAAAGCTACCGGAGACGTTACCAAAAGTCACCTCGAATGAATCTTGCCTCAAACGCTTCCCTCCCGCAAAGTCGCCGCCGTGTTTTCACTTAAGAACAAAAATGCTATTGTCACCGGAGCCGGCAGCGGTATCGGACAAGCCATTGCCCGCGCACTCGCGAAACAAGGGGCCGTGGTGGATATTCTCGAAATAAACCTTGAGGGGGCAGCTGAAACCCTTGAAGCCATCCAAGCCGACGGCGGCACGGCCGCTGCACATGAATGCGATGTGACCGATCAGGCGGGAACAGCCGCTGTTTTCAAAAAGATTGCCGACAATCGTGGACAGCTTGATTGCCTGATAAACAATGCCGGGGTTGCGCACGTCGGAAACGTATTAACCACCTCTGAAGAAGATTTCGACCGCGTGCTCAACGTAAACGTGAAAGGCGTTTATAACTGCCTCAAAGCAGGAGTTGCCCACATGCAACACAGTGGCGGTGCCATCGTCAATATCGCCTCCACCGTAAGCGTGATGGCCATCGACGACCGCTTCGCATACTCCACCAGCAAAGGTGCCGTGCTGACAATGACCTATTCGGTCGCACGCGATTACCTCAAGCAGGGCATCCGTTGCAATGCCATCCTGCCCGCACGCATCCACACACCGTTTGTCGATGGGTTTATTCAGAAAAACTACCCGGATAACGCTGACGAAATGTTCAAAAAACTTTCTGAAGCTCAACCAATTGGCCGCATGGGGAAACCGGACGAAGTTGCTGCGATGGCCGTGTTCTTGTGCAGCGACGAAGCCTCTTTCATCACAGGCTGCCCCTACCCTGTAGACGGCGGCACATTATACATTCGATAAAATGAAACTTATACGAGTTGGTAATCCCGGAGAGGAAAAACCCGGCGTGCTCTCCGAAAACGGTACGCGCACTAATGTCAGCGCTTTTGGCGAGGACTATGACGAAACATTTTTCGGATCCGATGGGCCCGCACGATTGGCTGTTTGGATTCAACAGCAAAACAATCTTCCTTCTTTTGACGACCACGCGCGCCTCGGCCCACCCCTGACTCGCCCGAGCAAGCTCATTTGCATCGGCCTCAACTACAAGGCCCACGCGGAAGAAAGCGGAACACAACTGCCGCCCGAGCCAGTAATTTTCTTCAAAGCCACCAGCGCCATCGTCGGCCCGAATGACGACCTCGTCATCCCCCGCAACGGTGACAAAACTGACTGGGAAGTTGAAATGGCATTTGTCATCGGGAAAAAAGCAAACTACGTCGATGAAGCAAATGCCCTCGACCACGTGGCCGGCTATCTTTTGCACAATGATTACAGCGAACGCGCGTTCCAACTCGAGCGCCACGGCCAATGGGTGAAAGGGAAAAGCTGTGACACGTTTGCCCCCCTCGGCCCTTTCATTGCCACCGCCGACGAGGTGCCCGATCCCCAAAACCTCAATCTATGGTTGAAGGTAAACGGCGAACAACTTCAAGATAGCAACACCAGCGACATGGCCTACGGAGTACAACATTTAGTACACTACCTGAGCCAGTTCATGACATTACTGCCCGGCGATATCATCAGCACCGGCACCCCCAGTGGAGTTGGGCTCGGCTTTGATCCTCCACGATTTCTGCAGCCCGGAGACGTGGTCGAACTGGGCATCACCGGTTTGGGCGAATCCAAACAAACTGCAGTTTCAGCAACCTAACCCAAGCCAATGAGTCATTTGAAACTTCACATTCCAGGCCCAGTTGAAGTCAGCGAAACCACTTGGCGCGCGATGTCGATGCCGATGATCGGCCATCGTAGCCGGGATTTTCAAAACCTCTACGGAAAAATCCAACCCCAACTCCAACAATTGCTCGGCACGGAACGGCTTGTTTATCTCAGCACCTCCTCCGCGTGGGGCATTATGGAAGGCGCCATCCGAAACCTCGCCCAACGCAAACTGCTCTGCTGTATGTGCGGCGCGTTTTCTGACAAATGGCTGAACGTCGCAGAGCGCTGCGGCATTGCCGCCGAAGGATTGCAGGTGGATTGGGGCTCACCCATTTTGCCTGAGGCGGTGGAGACCAAGCTCGCCACAGGCGAATTTGACGCTCTCACCCTGGTACATAACGAAACCTCCACCGGCGTGATGAATCCGCTGGATGCCATCGCGAAGCTAAAGGGAAAATATCCCGATGTGATGTTCATCGTTGATAGCGTAAGCTCGATGACTGCCGTGCCGATTCACTTCGACGCACTTGGCATCGACGTCCTACTCGCAGGCACGCAAAAGGCGTGGGCATTGCCGCCGGGCCTTTCCGTGTTTACCTGCTCCGAAGCGGCGCTCAACCGCGCGGCCCAAGCGAAGACACGCGGTTATTATTTTGACTTCATTGAATTTCAGAAAAACGCTGAGAAAAATATGACGCCCAGCACGCCGAGCATCCCACACATCAACGGGCTCTCGCATAAGCTGGACGAATTCTTCGCCGAAGGTTTGGACACCCGCTATGCGCGGCATCGGGCCACCAACCAAATGACCCGCGACTGGGCCACAAAGCACAGCTTCACGCTGCTGCCCGAAGCCGGTTACGAATCCATCTCGCTCACTTGTCTAAACAACGGCGCACGCGAGGGAGGCACGGTTGTGGATGTGCCGAAGTTGCAAAGCGCGATGAAAGAAAAAGGCATCCTCATCGATGGCGGCTACGGCAAGCTCAAAGGCAAAGCGTTTCGGCTCTCGAATATGGGAGATGAGACGGTGGAAACGATGGCCGATCTGTTCGCCAAATTGGATATGGCGATGGAAGAGGTGAGTTGAATATTTCCAAGGCCCAAGGATTGCCCGAACAGTATTGACCCGATTAGAGTTCGGATTTCATTATTAATTCGGACTTGGGTTTCGCGGTTTGTTCATTTCTATGGGCTCACCGCTAATTTCTCATCACTAAACTCCCCGCCCATTAGCACGCCCTGTTCCTTGTACGGTTTGAGCATAAAATGGGTCACGGTCGAAATGACGCCCTGAAGGGTGGCCAGTTTTTCGGAGACGAATGATGAAACAGATTTCAGGTCTGTCCCTTCGACGACCACCATTAAATCAAAGCCACCACTCATCAAATAACAGCTCTGCACCTCATCAAAACGAGCAATTCGGGAAGCAAGCCGGTCAAAACCGCCTTCACGCTCGGGGGTGATTTTGACTTCAATCACCGCACGAACAATATCCACTTCCAGCTTTTCCTCATTGATGACCGTACGGTAACCGAGGATGACACCGGTCGTTTCAAGTTCCTTAATTTTAGATTCCACCTCCACCTCAACGAGATTCAGGCGACCCGCTATTTGCGCGGGCGTAAGCGACGCATCTTCGCGCAATAATTTCAACAACTCATCCATGCCGAAGGCTAACGACTGGACGCGTGCGCGGCTATGATTTTTTATTCAGAGGGATGAAAGGTAACCGCCGAGCCCTCGAGGAATCCATTGGGAATTTTACCGGCTAAAATCAAAGCGCAACCGTGGCCGACCACCCGGCTTGGCCAAAGTGTTCGTGATATTTAGCGCGAAGGGCTTCTGCGGCCGAGCGAGTTTCAGTAATGGCAAACGTGGCGGAACCGCTGCCGGACATTAGGGAAACAAGCGCGCCGTTTGCCGCGAGAAAATATTTCAGGATGGGAAGCACCAAATGCTTTTGAAACACCGGGGCTTCAAGAGTATTGGCGAAGCCATCCAGTTTCCCCGCTTGCAACGAATCCACCATTGCGTTGGCCCGACCCGGCGTGCCGTAGGCTTCGGGTGTTGTGGCGAGGGCTTGATAGGCCCACGGGGTGCTGACGCCGAAGCCGGGGTGGATGAGCAACAATCCCCTCCCCTGCAATGCGGGAAAGGGTCCAAGGGGTTTAATTTGTTCACCACGCCCGGTGGCGAGTGCAGGTTTGTCTTGTAGAAAAAACGGGATATCAGACCCAAGGCTGGCGGCTACCTCCTGCAGTTCATCTACATTCAATGGCTTGTCAAAAAGTTCATTTAATCCGCGCAACGTAAAAGCAGCATTGCTGCTGCCCGCACCCATGCCGGCGGCGAGGGGAAGATTTTTTTGAAGGTGGATGCGAATGCCCCCAAATTTGATTTTTTTTAAGAAAAGGGACGCCGCACGAAAGACAAGATTGTTTTCGTCAACGGCCAAACGCGGATTATTGCAAGTCAGTTCGATTCCTTTGCCAGCGCGTTCGATGCGGAGTTCATCAAACAAAGGCACGGGCTGGAGAATGGTTTCCAATTCGTGAAAACCATCCTCGCGTCGGCGCAGAATGTTGAGCTGCAGGTTAACTTTGCAATGCGATTTGAGAACGAGGCTCATGGGCAAGGCCTAGTCTTCGTCGTCAAAAGCTGCTTCTTCACGCGCCTGATTTCGGGCCATAAACCATGCAATGATCGTACTCAATTCATAGAGCAACTGCATCGGCACGGCCACCAGTGCGAGGGTGACAGGGTCGCCGGTGGGAGTAATGACGGCGGCAAGGATGATGTTGGCCACCACGGCATACATGCGCAATCGCGAAAGTTTTTCATAATCTAATATGCCAACCTTCACAAGAAAGAGCAGGATCATGGGCATTTCAAACGCGAGCCCCATTCCCACCATAAATTTGCACACGAAGCCGATGTATTCCTCGGCCATCCATTCGTCCGCGCCAAAACCGAGCATGCCGGCAAAGCCCACCGACGCCCACAAGGCAACCTGCATAATGACAAAATAACAGAAAGCGGCGCCCAACATAAACAGCACCGAGCCCATACCGGCCAATCGAAAGACCCACTTCTTTTCTTTAATATGCAATGCGGGCAGCACAAATTGAGCGACAAAAATCAAAATGAACGGAATTGCAATCGTGATGCCGCCGTAGAGGCCGATCTTCAGCGCGATGAAAAACGATTTGAGCGGACCGAAGGCCTTAAGCTCCACGTGCCACGGCTCTCGGTCGGAACTATTATTGTCTACCTCAAGCTGGATCGCGAACCGATTGCCGTTGGTGCCCAGTTGATCCGTAGGCACTAGACGAAGGGCACTGATTTCAGCGGTGTTGGTGAAGGAACCTCGAAGGTTACCAACCGACGCCATATTTTTTAAATCGGATTCGCGGATATGCGAAACCACGCCACTGCCAAATTTTACCGGCACGGCGCGTTTATCGGGGTTGGTGTTGACCTGCTCGATTTGTTGAGCCCGTTCGAGGGGCCACGTAAGAAATTTCACGATGTACGGCGAGCCGATGAGGGCAATCATCATGCCGGCCACTACGGCCACGACGCACTTCATAACCATAAAACGGAAATCCTCGAGGTGATCGAGGAAGGGTTTTATCGGGCCGCCAAAGCCTTCATTCGCATCGTCGCCGCCATCATCATTTCCACCGTTGTCATCGCCACCAAAATTATTGCCATCGGCGTATTCGTATTCGCCATGGTCGTGTTCGTGATAGTCATCGTGATATTCCTGATGATATTCATCTTCGTAATCGTGTGAATACTCATCGTGATAAGGATCATCATGGCCGGAATCCAACTCGCCGGCATGGTGGGGATCTTCGTGGTGCGTTTCGTCATGCGCTTGGTCATCGTGGACAGGTTCATCCTCATCCTCGTCCTCGTCGGCCGCTGTCTCAGTTTGAGGTTCAGAGAAATCAGCCTTCGGAAAATCAGATTGGGGAAATTCTACTGCGGAACCGTCTTCGGTGGGCTCATCGCCCAAAGGCAATTCGCTCTGCTCGTCGCCTTGTTCGGGCGGGGTTGCAGGTAAATCGTCTTGAGGGGGATTGCTTTCGGCGGGCGTTCCATCGCCGCCGAAATCAGAAGCCCCATGCTTGTCCTCGGGCTCCTTGGCCATAATGGAAGGGAAACTTAGCCTTAGTTAGATTCGGACGTAGCCTTCCCGGGCTTGTCCTCCTCCACCTCGGCTTGGGCGGTTTTTTCCTGATGATCCTCGATGGGGCGTTGACGGCGTCGGGAGCGATCGTGGTCATCCTCATGATCACTGCGATTCAGCTCATCGCCAATATCGCTGGAGGCTTTCTTGAATTCACGGATGCCTTTACCCAAGCCGCGCGCGAGTTCCGGGAGTTTTTTTGCTCCAAATAATAGCAGCACGGCGAGGCCGATAATCAACCATTCCGAACCCTGAATAAATGCCAACATAGTTTCGCTCATAAATTGTACGTAGTGTTTGGACAACGTAACGCAATTCTCTATTCACACAAGAAAAAACCCCCGATTTCTCGGGGGCTGAGAGGGTTTAGCCTTGTTTTACTGGGCCGGCATGAGCAAAACAAATTCGCCTCGGCGGTTTTCTGCAAAGGATTGTTCGTCTGCGCCGAGTACCATTGGCACCTTTTCGCCCTGGCTCAAGGTACGTAAACGATCGGCACCCACGTTCAGGCGCGACAATTCATCCACCACAGAAAGCGCGCGGCGTTCGCCCAGCGAGAGGTTGTAATCCTCTGTGCCCCGTTCATCGCAATGGCCTTCCACCAGCAGCTTGTGCGTGGGATGTTGGATGAGATGCAGCGCCACGAGTTTGATTTTCTCAAAGTCATCCGGATGCACCGCCGCGCTGTCATACTCGAAGTGCACGGTCAATGCCGCAAACGCTTCGCGGTCTTCCATTTCCTGCCCAGTGAATCCTTGGCCCTGATCATTGAGCAAGCCCGCGTTGTTTGGGTTAATTGGTTGTATGATTGCGTTGGGGTTCACAAACGGTTGGCCCCCGCTTGGAATTGTTGTGCCGCCGGGAATTCCGCCGCCGCCAGTGGGTGTAGGCACCGGGAGCGGATTGGGATTGCTGGCCACAATGGTTTTCTGGCCGGGTATGGTGGTCAATCCCACCGGCTTTTGTGATTTGCAACTCACGGCCAGCAGCATAGCCGCCGCGCCCAGAGCTGTTGCATTGATCCACGCGATTCGTTTCATAATTTCTTCCTTTTGGTTTTCCTCCTTGGGGTTGGTGTTTACCACCTTTGCAGATGATAAATTTTACGCGGCAAAGCGGCTGCGCCCCCAACCCCGGGGACGTACCGCTCTGCAAACCCCATGGGGCTGCCGCTGTGCTATGGCGTTGCTGTGCCGCCGGGAATCAAGTTAACCCGTTGCGGATCCGCGCCGCCCGATGGTAATCCCTGTGATTCCATCGGCACGTACAACACAAATTCACCCCGCCGATTTGCCGCGAACGATTCCTTATCGCCACCCTTCACCATCGGCATTTTTTCGCCCATACTTTTGGTGGCGAGTCGATTGTCCGTCACGCCCAATTCCACAAGTGCCTGCGCGATGGCTTGCGCCCGGCGTTCGCCCAACGAGAGGTTGTAATCTTCTGTCCCGCGTTCGTCGCAGTGACCTTCCACTTCCAACAAATGGTTTGGGTTTTGAACCAAGTACTCTGCCACTTTGGTGATGTGCGGCAAATCTACCGGCCGCAGCTCCGCGCTGTCATAAGCGAAATGAATTTTCTGAAATGCGTCGCGCACAATCTCGTGCTCGCCGGGCAATCCCAATGGCCCAAATCCTGTGCCCGGATTGGGAGTCACGTTGGGCCCTCCGTTTCCACCGCCGGTACCGCCCGGCCCTAAGCCAGTGTTCCCGTTTCCTCCAGGATTGCCGTTTCCGTTTCCATTGCCATTGCCACCGTTTCCATTGTTGGCCAATGTTTTGCCGGGGATGTGAGTGACGTCCGTCGTTGCAGATTTACAACCGATGGCGGCTACTGCACAAACCAAGGCCAATGTTTTTAGATATGTTGCTCCTTGCATAATTTCTCCTTTAACCACACTGGTTACACGGTTGAGTTCCTCCTTGTTGGAACTGATTAAAAACTTTACTGCCACGCAGGCTGACCCACGCCACCCGTAAAGGCTGGGAGTATCTTCACCTGTTCTGTCGGCACGTCAAGAATTGCCATGCGTTTCTTATTCACGCCACCGGCACGCCTTGTGAATATAATGTTCCGGCTATTGGCGGCCCACGCGGGGTCTTCGCCTTCGGAATAAATTTTTGCGTTACCGCCAGTGGCGGGCACGACACCAATTTGAAAGCCGCCGCGCTGCTGGGTAAAGGAAATCCATTTACCATCGGGCGACCAACTGGGCTGCGTGGGGCGGAACGCGCCTTTGGTGGGAATCTCAATCATCGGCCCGCCGCTCGTCGCGACTTTAACCAGCACGTACCGGCCTTTGACCAAAGTGGCAAAAGCAATCCATCGGCCGTCGGGCGACCAAGTGGGGCTGGAAACTTCCTCCCGGGTACGCGTGGCGCGGAATAGTTTTTTGCCGGGGATATCATTTAAAAAATCCCAATCTTTCGGAGCCAAATATAAATCCGTTGCCCCGCCTTTGCTGAGCACCACTGCCACCGGCCCATGCGCAGCCATCGCGCCGCCGGTGTTCAAGCCCTTGAACCGCGAGAAAACTTTGCGCTTGCCGGTCTTCAAGCTGTGCCGCACCACCGTTGTGTTTTGTAGGCCACCAATTGTCATCCAGGATGTATAAAACAGCCCACTGTGATCCGGCATCCACATCGGGTTTTCGACAATTGTTTTGTCATTAGTAAGCGCCACGGGATTGTGCCCGTCATAATCCGATTGATAAACCTCCCATTGACTCTTGCCAGTTTTCATCGTGAACAAAATTTGTGTGTGTGCGATTCCGTTTTGGCCGGTGATGGCTTTGATGGTGGCGTTACTCAGCGCGTGGGCGAGCACGCGGGGTGCGGCACCGTTGATATTGAGGTTGAAGCCAAAGTTACCAGCGTTGTCGCTCAGAATACCGGTGAGATTATTCGCGCCGTTTTTCCCTTCGAGCACATAGCTCGCATCGGCTTCGGCGACCATTTTACAGCCCATTACTTCGAGGTCAAAGGCCAGCACTTTAGCTACTTCGCCTTGGTACCCCTTGATCGCGACGGGGATCAACTTGCCCACGTTGCCCTGCACTTGTAATCCGGCGGCCCAAGTAAAATTGGCCAACACAAAAAAAACGAACATTGATAAAAAAACGGGGATTGATTTTTTGCGATTCATTTTTTAATTCCTGTAAATCTCATTAACCTCCAATGATCGGCGTGAAATCCAAGATGAACGTTCGCTTGGCGTCACGTGAACCCGACGGGAAAGATTTGCCCACGGATTTCACTTTGTCCAGCGCACGTTGTACCGACTTATCCAGAGCAGCATCACCCGTGCGACGGACGATACGGGCACTGATCACGCGGCCATTTCGGTCGATCGTCACAGAAACCTCTGCAATACGGATGCGCGCGAGGTTTTTGGGGATCAACGGCTGCCACGCACGGCGGTACACGGCAACGACGTGCTGTGCATAAGTCGCGAACGCGGCGCGGTTGCTGCCGCTGACTTGCACTTTTATTTTTGCAGAAAGATTGCTGAGACCCTTCAGCGCGTTGTTGACGTCTTTGGAATTGATAACCGGGTTTACCGGTCGGGGTTTAGGCCGTGTGTGGTTGGTGTGTTTCTGAGTGTTGTGAATGTTTACCTTGATGTCCTTTGGCTTCTTTGCCGAGTTCGGGGGCTTGGGTTTATTAGGATTAGGATTTTTGGGGCGCGGCTTGGGCTTTACCTTGGGCGTCTTGGGCTGTGGCTTAGGTGGATTGGGGCGCGGCTTGGGCGGTTGGATCACTGGTTTCACCGGCGGACGGGGTGGTGTCACTTCAGGATGCCGCGTGGCGCTCGGTTGATTTAAATTGGGTTTGGACTGCGGTGGCGTGGGTGGGTTGAGCAAATCTTCCAGCACGTTGGGGGCAATCATGCTGAGCACAGGCGGTACTTTCTCCGGTTGGGTCACAAAAAATGCCGCGCCTAAAATCAGCGCCGCCACCAGCAGCACATGCAGGCCAACGGAGATGAAAAAACATTTTTTAAGTAATCGCGTCATCGGTTGTCCTCCTTGGTTCGCAGTGAGAATTGGGTGAGCCCGTTTTTCACGCAGGCATCAATCACCGCATACGTGTGCTTGTTCATGCCCTGTTGATCAGCCCGGATGTAAACGACGGTCTTGGGGTTTTCCGTGTGCGCCAGAATTAAGGCCGCTTCGAGTTGGGCGAGATCCATCGGTTTGCGATCGAACAGGAAACGGCCATCGCGGCTGATTTCCACAGTGCGCACGTCATTGCGGTCGATGGCCACATCGGTCGCCCCCCCTTCGGGAAGTTCAAGCTTCATCCCCTGCTCAAGCAGCGGGGTGGCGATGACGAAAATAATCAGCAACACAAACGCGAGGTCCAACATCGGCGTCACGTTTAAGTCGGCGAGGGTTACCAACGGATTGCGTTTGGAAAACCGCCTCATGTTTGCCCCCCCGTTTCCGGTGGAAGCAAATCCGGCTGCGCGTCATCAAGATCATCAAACTCCACTTTGGTTTCATCCGCTGATGCCGGGTTCATCGGTTTAGGTTGCGGCTGCGATTTAGGTTCCACTTTGATTTCCGGCTCGGCGCCCATGGTTTTGAGTGGCGTGCGGGTATCCACGGGTACTTCCTTTAAATATTCGGCCTCGATTTTGGCGGAGAGTTCCTGAGCAAAATTATCCATCTCCACCGTGGCGACGCGCAAATTATGCACCAGCCAGTTGTAGCCGAACATTGACGGAATGGCCACGAGCAGCCCGGCTACCGTGGTGGCCAACGCTGCCGCCACGCCGGGCGCGACGGTGGTGAGTGAGGCGTTGCCCTCCTGTGCAGCGCGGCTGAACACTTCCATCACGCCCCACACCGTGCCAAGCAATCCCATGAAGGGTGCGCCGCTCACGGCGATGGCGAGCAAAATCAAGCCAGACTCCAGCGCCACGGATTCCCGTGCCACAGCGCTTTCGATTAAGCCCTTAATGTGTTCCATGGATTTTAACGACACGTACCGGTGCCGGTTGCCCTCCTTGTCGCGCAACCTTTCCTCCAGAGCCATACAGCCCTCCTGATAGACGTTGAAAAGCGGGCAACCCTCCGCTGAAATGCGGCGCTCGAACATGGCAAGCACGCGTTTTTGGCCGCGAAATTCGCTGTCGAAATAGCGGTTATATTTTCGGGCACGACGCAGCTGCCACGCCTTGGTGGCCATCACCGCCCAGGCACAGGTTGAGAAAAGGACAAGGACGACGATGATCGCCAATCCCGGTCCTTCCAACTGTTCCCAAACATATCGGAACGTAGGCTGGGTCTCAGCCGGGGCCGAGCCAGCCGCTGCCAGCAAATGTAATGTGTTCATGCCTTACCTCCTTGAAAAGGCAACTTCCTTGGTCTCGTGTTTGTACCAAAAACCGAAGTTTTTGTCAACTTTTTAGCGGTATTCCTCCAAACACGACCAAAATGGACGATGTGCGCTGGGAGTCAAACAGAGGATATCAACAGGGTGTGAGAAAGATTCGCCGCGCAACGGGAGGGCGAATCTCCTGTTGAGCCGTTGCGTGCGGAACGCGCGCACAATGTTTAGGGCGGCTTCGCCCTCCTTCCAAAATCAGTCGCGCAAAAAAATTGAACAACTCAGCGGCGGCAACGTGAACTCCGCCGACCACGGCTGGCTGTGCCACGGCGTTTCCTGCGAGTGAACGCCGCCGCCGTTGCCTAGATTTGCGCCGCCGTAGTGTTCCGAATTGCTGTTCAGCACTTCGCGCCACCACCCCGCCCGCGGGAGGCCGATGCGATAGCCCGTGTGTGAATCGTTGCCGAGATTCAGTAACACCAATACTTGGCGGGAAGCATCGGGCGTTTGGCGCACAAAGCTCGCCACGCTGGCGGGGTGATCGGCACAGTCAATCCAGTAGAAGCCTCCCTCGGAATAATCGCCCGCCCACAGCGCCGGTTCGTCGCGGTAAAAATGGTTGAGATCCGCCACCCATTGTTGCAAGCCGGCATTGAGTTTGTTTTTTTCCAGAATTTCCCAAGACACTTCGGCGTCCTCATTCCACTCGGTGGGCTGGCCGATTTCGCCGCCCATAAAGAGCAATTGTTTGCCGGGAAAAAGCCATTGATAGCCGAAGATCAAACGCATATTAGCGAAAGGCTCCGAGCCCGTGCCGGGCATGCGGCCGATGAGCGAACGTTTTTCGTGCACCACTTCGTCGTGCGAAAGCGGCAATAGATATTTTTCCTGATCGCGATACAGCGAAGCGAAGGTAAATTTATCCTGTTGCGCCGCGCGTTGCGTGGATTTTTTTGAGAAGAATTTGAGTGTGTCGTGCATCCAACCCATGTCCCACTTAAAGGTGAACCCAAGCCCTCCGGCGTTGGCCGAGCGTGTGACCCCCGGCCATGCGGTGGATTCTTCCGCCATCGTCACCACGCCGGGAAACTCACTGTGCACCACGTGATTGGTGTGGCGCAGTAACTCCTCGGCCTCAAGGTTTTGGTTGCCGCCGTGGATGTTCGGCGTCCACTCGCCCTCTTCGCGCGAGTAATCAAGATACAACATCGACGCCACCGCGTCCACACGCAGCCCATCGACGTGAAAGACATCGCACCAAAAACGCGCGTTGGCAGCGATGAAGTTTTTGACCTCAGGTCGGCCAAAGTCAAACACCGCCGTTCCCCAGTCCGGATGCTCGCCGCGTTCGGGATCGGGATGTTCGAATAGGGTCGTGCCATCAAACTGCGCCAATGCCCAATCGTCCTTCGGGAAATGTGCGGGCACCCAGTCGATAAACACGCCAAAGCCCGCTTCGTGCAGGGTGTTGATTAGAAATTGAAAATCCTCCGGCGTGCCATAGCGGCTGCTCGGGGCATAAAACCCGGTGACTTGATAGCCCCACGAAGGATAGAACGCGTGCTCCGCCACGGGCAAAAATTCAACGTGCGTGAATCCCATTCGGCTGAGATAATCCACCAAGAGCGGCGCTAATTCGCGGTAGCTGTACGATTCGCCTTCGATCTTTTTCCGCCATGAACCAAGGTGCATTTCGTAAACACTCATTGGACACGCAAGCGGATCAGCCCTTTCACGTTTCGCGATCCAATCCGAATCAGTCCACGTAAACCGAGTGTTGTCCCAAACAATTGAAGCCGTCTTGGGCGCAATTTCAAAAAACAAACCAAAAGGATCCGTTTTTTCCTGCAACTCGCCATCGACGGTTAAGATTTGAAATTTGTAATGACTCCCCACCCCGCAACCTGGTGCGAACAATTCCCACACGCCCGATTGCCCCAGCATCCGCATCGGGTGATGCCGGGCGTCCCAGCCGTTGAAATCGCCCACGACGCTCACGCGCCGCGCGTTGGGCGCCCACACCGCGAAGCTCGTGCCGTCCACGCCATCGATGCAACGCGGATGCGCCCCGAGCTTTTCATAAATGCGCCGCTCATCGCCTTGATTAAACAAATACAAATCGTCATCGCTAATGGTTGGTAAAAACGAAAACGCATCGCGCGTGCGCCATTGCTCGCCACTGCCCCACGTGATGGCGAGATCGTACGCGTAAATCTCATCCTCCTCCTCCAACATTCCCTCAAATAAATCCGACTCGCCCACGCGTCGCAGCGCGATGACCGGCTTGGAAGGCTCGTGCACCGGCACCGCCACCACCCCTTTGGCCAGCGGCAACAGCGCGCGCACCACCACGCCGCCGCCCTCCAGCTGATGCATTCCCAGCAATTCGTGCGGCGCGACGTGCCGCCCGTGGGTGATGGCTTCAAATTCAGCTTCGGAAATGATCATCCCGATAGAATGGATTGAAGTTGTTCGTGCAATAGGCTGACCTCGCCTTCGTTCCACATAACCTGACTGGAGCGTTCGGTTTTTTGGGCCACCTCCATTTGCGCCGCGATGCGCGCGTTGATTTGCGCATCATCCCAACCCCGCGCACGCAATCGCTCGTGTTGAGTCTTTCCGGTGCAAGCCACACAAACCACTGAGTCAAATTCAGATTCCGCCCCCACTTCAAACAACAACGGAATCACCACCACACCCAACGGCACATTTTCCGCGCGCCACGTTTCCATTCGCGCCAACCAACGCTCCCGCACGCGGGGATGAATGATGGCTTCGAGTTTTTTGCGTTCGGTGTCATTGCCAAATATATGTGCGGCCATTTTTGCGCGATCCATTTGGCCTTGAGCGTTTATAAAATCCGCACCGAAGGTGTCGGCAATCTCCGCCAACGCCGATTCGCCGACCGCCACCACTTCGCGCGCGAGATCATCGGAATCCACCACCGGCACGCCCTGTTTTTTAAGCAACTTGGCGGCGGTGGATTTACCCATGCCCATCCCGCCGGTGAGGCCGATGATGCGCGTGCTCATGAAACCTGTGGAGCGAGGTTAAGGTTTTGCACAATTTCAACCGTCGCGTGCGATTTATTGAGCGTATAAAAATGCAGCCCCTCCACGCCGTTGGCGATGAGATCGGCGCACTGGCGCGTAGCGTAATTGACGCCAAACTCCGCCACGGCCGCATCGTCATTGCCCAACTTCGCAAGCGTGTCGGTGATTTCCGGCGTAAGCTTTGAGCCGCACATTTCGGTAAATCGCCGGATTTGGCCGCCACTCAAAATGGGAATGATGCCCGCCAAAATCGGCTGTGTGACCCCGCGCGCGCGCAGAAAATCCCGGAACGCATAAAAATCCGCGTTATCAAAAAAGAGTTGAGTGATAATGAAATCCGCGCCGCAATCCACCTTTGCCTGCAGCCGTTGCCAATCCACTTCGCGCCCTTCCGTGCACGCGATGTGTCCCTCGGGAAATCCCGCCACGCCGATGCTAAATTGGTCACGCGCGGCCACGTCGCTCACTAATTCGTGCGAATATTCAAAGCCACCTTCCGGTTTCACAAAATTTTCCTGCCCCGGCGGCGGGTCACCGCGCAGCGCAAGAATGTTGCGAACCCCGCGCCTATGCGCCTCATCAAGAAACCCGCCTATGTCATCACGCGTGGACCCCACACAAGTAAGATGCGCCATCGTGGGCACTGCCTGTTCGCGCTGTAGCGTCTCCACGATATCGAGTGTCTTATCGCGCGTACTCCCGCCCGCACCATAAGTCACCGAAAAAAACGCCGGCTCAATCGCCTTCAATCGCGGCGCAATCTTCCCAAGCAATGTCGCTTCGCCCGCAGGAGTTTTTGCGGGAAAAAACTCGCAAGAGACAACAGGCCGACCCATCTCCGCAGACTCACGGAGAACATCACGAATAAAACGCATCCCCGGAATCATGAAGAAAACCTGGCGGCGCGGCAAGCTTACCCGCCAATGGCACTCATGGTCCGGTCGGGCTGTTCGAAATCGGTTTCGCCAATGTGGTGGCGGGGTTCTTTTTTCAGAACGACGGCTTGAAGCCATTCGGCGATTTCAGAGTCGGTGGCGTTGCCGCGGAGGAGGGGTTTGAGATCGTGCTCGTGGAGGCTAAAAAGGCAGGTGCGAATTTTACCGTCGGCGGTAAGGCGCAAGCGGTTGCATTGGCCGCAGAAGGGTTCGCTAACCGGCGAAATGAGGCCGATCTCGCCTTCACCATCCTTGAACCGCCAGCGGGTGGCGGTGGCGGCGGCGTGTTCCATGCCAACAGGTTCGAGGCCGAATGCAGCTTGAATGCGTTCGAGGATTTCGCGGCCGGTGACGACGTGTTCGCGTTGCCAGGCGCGACCGGAATCGAGCGGCATAAATTCAATGAAGCGCATCACCAATGCCTCGTCGCGGGCGAATTGGGCGAGGGCTTCAATTTCGTGATCGTTAAGGTCGCGAATGATGACGGCGTTAATTTTGACGGGGGCAAAGCCTAATTCCCGCGCGCGGGAAATGGCGGCGAGCAGTTCGGCGAGGCCATCGCGGCCGGTAAGTTTTTTGAAATTTTCGCGGTCCAACGAATCGAGGCTGAAGGTCACGCGGCTGAGACCGGCGGCGCGCAAATCGTCAGCGTGTTTATCAAAATGAAATCCATTGGTGGTGAGGGCGAGATCATCGACGCCTTCCAGCGCGGAGAGTTGGCGCACGAGTTCGGGCACGGCGCGGCGCAGGAGGGGTTCGCCGCCGGTTAAACGGATTTTCGTGACGCCCAAGCCGGTGGCGATGCGAGCGAGGCGGGTGATTTCTTCGTAAGTGAGAAAGTGCGAGCGGGGTTTCCACGCGTGGCGAATAGGCTGCGGCGCTTCGGACGATTTGGATTTACGAAGATAAAAATCCGCTGCCTCTTCGGTCTCAGGGAGACAATAGAGACAGCGGAAATTGCAGCGGTCGGTGATGCTAATGCGCAGGTCGCGAATGTGGCGGCCTAGGCTATCGACCAAATCAATCGATTCGCTCACTTGTTCTCGTCACTCGGCGCTGGCACAACTGGCGCTGCCGGTGCGGCCCCGGGGGTAGCAGGAGTTTCCGGTACTTCCGGTACTTCTGGTGTTTCCTCTGGGGTAACCGTGGTGGGTTCGGGTTGTTTCACTGGTTCCGGTTTCACGAGTTTACCATTAATGTAGAGGTCGCCATCGGTCAGCTCGTAATGAATTTTTTTGGTGTCTGCGGGCTCGGCCTTTTTGGCTGCGGCCAATTGGGCCGCTTTGCGGGGATCATAGGTGCTGCGCGCGGCGTGCTTGCCGCCGTTGGGGCCCATGCCCAGCTCACGCCAACGACGACGGCGAGTTTCGGCGATGCGCTCCTTCATTGTTTTCAATTGCTTGACCAAAAAATCAACGTCGTTCATGCGCTCAACCAGTTTGGCTTTTTCGCCCTCTAAGCGATTCAGCTCACGCAACAGAAAAACCCGATCGCCCTCGGCAGATTCCAGCTTGGTGGTGGTTTCGGTGATCTGATTGTTTAATCCGGTGATCTGCGATTGTAGCGCGCCTTTTTGCACGTTAAAATCATCCATCTTGGCGGTCAACTCGGTGACCTTCGCCGTGGCAGTTTCCGCAGCTGTTTTCACCTCTTCCAATGCGGTGGCGGTGGTCGCCAGTTCGGCAGTTTTAGTAACCAATTCGGCAGCTTTGGAGTCCAATTGGGTTTTCGTGGTCAGCAGCATTTCCTCCACCAAACCGATCTCGGTGCTGTGCTTGAGCTGCAGGCCATCACGTTCCTGTTTAAGGGCGGTGTTCTCCGTTTCTAAAGTGGTCTTAGTGGTTGCCAAATCTGTCTTGGCGATTTCCAAGTCCACCTTCTCCTGCTTCACAGTGGTTAACTCCTGAGACGTGGTGTCGAGCACTCCTTTGAGGTTAACCACGTTCTCCTTTGTCTCCGTGAGTTCCGCGCGAGTGGCATCGCGTTCGGCCTTTACTTTCTGGAATTCCTTATCGCGAGCGCCAAGCTTGCCGTCAAGGTTGTTGTAGTTAACGGCTGAAAAGATGCCGAGGCCCGTCGTGATTGCCACCAGCACTACGATGGCGATTGTCTTTGTGTCCTTCATGGTGGGCAGAGTGTGGGAGCGGTTTTGCCATGTGACAAGTGGGAGTCATTAAAAAGTGTTAACAGGATATGCCGCAGTTGTGAACAGTTACAACCCGCGCATGACACTGCTTTTTGAATTTTTTGATGGCCCCGCCGAGCGTCTGGCCGCAGGATACACGCATGGACAGCATGGATATCCCCCCACAACGCGGGCCCGAAACGGCCGACGAAATTGGCGCCGCCATTTTTATGGAATGCCTGATGAATCTGGTGCAATCCGCCGCGTATTTACTCGGCAAGGTTAAGGCTCCGGCTACCGGCGAACCGGTGATGGATTTGCCGCGAGTACAGTTAGTGATTCAGCAATTGGAATTGCTGGAAAAAAACGCCGAGAAATTAAGCATCGAAGAACAACAACTCGTAAAGCGCAGCCTGCAGGATTTGCGGATGGCTTATGTATCGGCTGCAGGCAAAACGCCTGAAGAAGCCATCGAGGAAGAGTCCGCGCCCGAAGACAAACCTGAAACCAAGCCCGAAGCGGATGCTGATGGCGATGTCGCGCCTGATGCTGATGCTGATGAAACCGCCGAGGAAGATGAAGGCGACCGCAAGCGGTTTGTAAAAAAATATTCCTAGTCAGCCAGTAAGATTCGCACGCCACTCTCTTTTTTCAACCGCTTAAAATATTCTGGCAACGCCTTGCCGAAGGATTCGGCTTGGAGGTATTCCCGGATTTCGTTACGCACCTCGGCAAACGGTTTTTTACGCGCCGCTTTATATTCAAGCATTTTCACAATGTGAAAGCCCTGCTTGGATTCCACCGGCGGACAAATAGTGTTTACTTTCAATGCCATCACCACTTTTTCCACCTTGGGTTCCGCCTGCCCGGCCACCAATATCAACTCCCCATCCAGTTGCTTGGTAACGGGGTTCTCAGAAAATTCTTTTACCAGTTGCTTGAATTCGATGCCCGCTTTCGCCTGGGCAAATACTTTGGCAGCAACAGCCTGTTTACCGGCGCGTGCATCAGGGTTTAACCGGAGATTGGTGGCCGGATCCACCAGTGAAATAAATACTTCGGCCACTTTCGCCTGTTCGGGCACATTCCATTGGCCCTTCGCATTGTATTCGTTGTAAAATTTGAGCAAGTCACTCTCTTTTGCCTGCACTTTGGATTGCAGCTCGCGCCGCGCCACGGTGTCAGCCAGCAATTCCACGCGCAATAATTTTTGGAAACCTGCCAGACTCATGCCGGTCGATTCCAAGTAAAGCCGGAAGGCGTCATCCGTGAGAAACGAGTCTTTCAATTCTTTAAATTTCTTCCCGGCATCCGCCTCAGCTTTGGTGCGATCTCCCGCTTGTGCGCGACGGCCCAGCAGGCGGTGAATGATCAAATCCTCCAACAACCGCTTTTGAATTTCTTTTTCTGCAAGGGGCGAAACATTCACGCCCAAAGTAGCTTGCGTCATCACGTAACGTCGATAGGCAGCATCCAATTCTGATTCGTGTACAGTCAAGCCCACGCCCGTGGCCACGATTCGCCCGGTGGGCAACGCCGCTAATAAACCCATGCCGAGCAACAGGCCGATCGCCAAAAATTTTCTGTGCCAATGCTTCATAATATCTCCTTTATAGGATCACCACTTTCGCGTTTGAGATGTCTGGGTCTTCCGCTACTTTTTCCATCAACGCCGCGGGCGGCGCGTGATCAAGGTTTAACAGCGTCAACGCTTCGCCACCCGCTTCGTCGCGGTTTAGGCTCATGCTCGCGATGTTCACCTCGTGCTCGGCCATCAGTGAGCCAATATACCCCACCATGCCCGGTTTGTCTTTATTATTCATAATGAAAAGCACGCCCTCGGGCACACACTCCACATTGCGCCCGTTGAGCCGGACGATGCGGGGTTGGCTGCCAAAAAATGTGCCGCCCGCAGAAACCTTGGCATCGCCCGCGCACGCCTCAAAATGCATCCATTCGGCATAATCCGGCCCCTCGTGTGATTTAATTTCCTCCACTTGAATCCCCAGCGAACTGGCCAGCGAACGCACGTTCACTTGGTTGACCTCCGCGCCGCCGGCTTGTTCAAGAAAGCCCTTGAGCACGCAACGCGTAATGGGATCGGCCGGTACTTCGGCTGCTTTGCCGCCGTAAGTGATTTTCACATGGTCGTTGCGTTGGGGCGCGAGTTGGGCGACGAGGCGGCCCAATTTTTCGCCCAGCAAAATATATGGCTTCACGGCCTCGTAAGTTTTCGCATCGAGGCTGGGCATATTCACCGCGTTGCGAACGGTGCCGGTAACGAGGTAATCGATGATCGCCTCGGCCACTTCGATGCCCACGCTTTCCTGCGCTTCCTTCGTGCTGGCGCCAAGGTGGGGCGTCATCACGATCTCCGGCAAACTGCGTAACGGCGAGTCTTCCGGGCACGGTTCCGTTTCGTAAACATCCATCGCCGCGCCGGCCACTTTGCCGCTTTGCACCGCGGCCACAAGATCAGTTTCATTGATGATGCCACCGCGCGCGCAGTTAATGAGATACACGCCGTCTTTCATTCCCGCGAGGGATTCGGTGTTGATCATGTCCCGCGTTTGGTCGGTGAGCGGCATGTGCACGGTGATAAAATCCGACCGCGCGAAAAGCTCTTCCTGCTCCAGCAATTCCACCTGCAATTCGCGGGCTTTGCTCAGCGAAAGAAACGGATCGTACGCCAGCACGCGCATCCCGAAAGCAATCGCTCGCCGCGCCACTTGCGCGCCGATGCGGCCCATCCCGCAAATGCCCAGCACCTTGCCGCTGAGTTCCGTGCCGCCAAACGCTTTGCGATTCCATTCACCGCCTTTCATCGACATATGCGCCTGCGGAATTTTCCGCGCCAATGCCATCATCATCGAAAAAGTCAGCTCCGCAGTCGAGATGGTGTTGCCACTTGGCGTGTTCATCACCACGATGCCTTGGCTGGTGGCGTGATCCACATCCACATTATCCACGCCCACCCCGGCGCGACCCACCACGCGCAGCTTCGGCGCTTTGGCCATCACTTCGGGCGTCACTTTGGTAGCCGACCGCACGATGATCGCCTCGGCTTCCGCCAGCAATTCATCGGTCAACCCGCCATCCACCACCACCACCTCCAGCTCCGGTGCGGCCTCAAGACAGGCCACGCCCTTTGGGGAAACATTATCGCAAACTAGTACTCGCATTGGCGGCGGAGTCTACGGACGACCCGCGGGAGTGTCAAACCACGCTGCCAATTCAGTGCCCAATCGCTCTACCGGCAGCCCGACCACGTTGGTGAATGAGCCGTGCAGCCCCTCCACAATCCACTCGCCTTTGAGTTGCACCGCATACGCGCCCGCTTTGTCGAGCACCGGCACAGCGCGCAGATAGGCGTTGATTTGTTTGAGCGACAATTCGCGAAACGTCACACGTGTGGTCACAGAAAATACTTTCTGACGCGCCCCGCACACCAACGCGCAGGCGGTCGTCACCTGATGCGTCCGCCCACTCAATCGCCCAAGCATCCGCCGCGCCTGTGCGAGGCTCTTGGGTTTACCAAGCAACTCATCGCCCAAATGAACCAGTGTATCCGCGCCGAGCACAGTTTGCGTTGGGAACTGTTGGGCCACCACCGTTGCCTTGGCCAAAGCATTGCGTTTGCAAATAGCCCGCGCCGCGCGGCCATCGCCGTGTTTCTCAGCCACCTCCGCCGTCGCCACCCGAAAGCGCACACCCATTTGCCGCAGCAATTCCTTTCGCCGCGGCGATTGCGATGCCAAAATAATTTTCAGCTCAATGCCTCCCGAAACTTTCTAAGTTTCATTTCAAAATCCGCATCGGCCAAAACCGGCTCCATTCCCTCAAACTCCATCGGCGGCTCCAGCTCTACCCACGATTTACAGCCGCCGTAACTGGCAAGCATCGGCAACTCCACCGGCTTCGCCAAGCGCCGCACGCGAACGGCCATTGCATAAATCCCCGCATCGCGCCCCCAATCAAACCGCTCCGCAATAATTTCCTCACGCCAAATGTGTTGCCCTGCCAGCCGCTGCGCCTGCGCGAGCGAATCCAACCGGCGCGCCTCCATCACTTCCGCGCCGAACTCAACCCGCAACAAATCATCCGGCGGCCACACAAAATTCTCAAACCCCGCCCGCGCTTCCTCCACCACGCCCTCGGTCTGTTGATGAAACCGCGTGGGAAAAAGCCAGAATCGTTCCTGCTCCACCCGAAACCCTCCCTGCCCTTCGGCAATCCCGCCTTTGCGCAAAATCACAATCTGCCCCCCACGCCCCAGCGCCTCAACCACCACCGCCCATTCTTTAAAAGCAATTTGCATGGCACTCACGGGCGCAGTGTATTTACCCGCGCGCCTTTGTCGAGCCCGTCAAACTTGCTTTTGAGGTGCCAATTGCCTAGTGTCCCGCCAGTATGAATCTAACCGTACGCCTTCAACTCTCCGTCATGATGTTCCTCCAATTCTTTATTTGGGGGGCTTGGTATGTCACCGCGCCGAACTACCTCGGCACACTCGGCTTTGGCGCTGCGGATTTCGGCTGGACCTATTCCGTCGGCCCCATTGCCGGCATGATTACCCCCTTCTTCGTGGGCATGGTGGCCGACCGATTTTTCTCGGCACAAAAAGTCCTCGGCGTGCTGCATCTCTTCGGCGCGGGCCTCATGCTTTTGGCTGCGCAGAAAATGACCAGCGGCGCCGAGCCCACTCAGATCAACTGGATTTTCTTCGGCTACATGCTCACCTATTTCCCAACCCTCGCCCTCACCAACACGCTGGCGATGAAAAATATGAGCAACCCCGAAAAGGATTTCCCCGGCATTCGCGTCCTCGGCACCATCGGCTGGATCGCCGCCGGTCTAGCCGTTTCGTGGTTGGGCTACGAAAAAGGCGTCAACATGTTTTACCTCACCGCCGGCGCCGCAGCCGCGCTGGGCATCTTCAGCTTTGCTCTGCCGGATACCCCGCCCGCAAGCGGAGGCAAAGTCACCGCCCGCCAAATCATGGGGCTCGATGCGCTGGTGCTCTTGAAAAACCGCTCCTTCCTCCTGTTCATCCTCGCCTCCACGCTCATCTGCATTCCGCTTTCATTCTACTATATGATCGCCAGCCGTGTGGTGGAAATGGGCGAATTACCCATCGGCCAAACCATGAGCTACGGCCAAATGTCAGAAATCTTTTTCATGATCGTGATGCCCTTCTTCTTCATGCGACTCGGCGTGAAATGGATGCTCGCCGTCGGCATGCTCGCGTGGGTGGCCCGTTACGCCCTCTTTGCCATCGGCGCGCCCGATGAAGTCCGCTGGATGATTATCACCGGCATTGTGCTGCACGGCATTTGTTACGATTTCTTCTTCGTCACCGGCCAAATCTATACCGACAAAGCCGCCCCCAAACCCATTCGCGCCCAAGCCCAAGGCTTACTCGTCTTCTTCACCCTTGGCCTGGGAATGTTCATCGGCGCCCAAGTCGCCGGCAAAATTGAAGGCCAACATACGCCCAATGCTGAAAAGCTGGCTGACATGGCCACGGATGAAAATCAACACAAGCGATTGACCGCCGCCTTCGGCGAAGCGGACGCCAACGCGACCGTCGCCAATTGGGCGAAACGCGCCGAAGTAATGGCCGCCCAAGAGGTTGTGGATGAAGCCAAAAAAGCGCTTGCTGACGAGACTCCTGAAACGGGTAAAAATTTATCCGGCAAAGACAAAACACCGGAAATCATTGCCCTCGAAAAGGCCGTTTCAGACGCCGAAAAAGCCCTCGCTGAAGTGGATGACCTCCCCGAATTGAAAGAGGAACAAACCGCGTTGAATTCAGAAATGGCCATTCTTGATGCTCTGGATGACCCAGCCCTGGCCACAGTTGCTCTCGTTGAAGCCAACGGAAATTTCACCGACCTCACGGCTAAGGTTGATAAATTGAAATCCGGAAGGGATGACCAAAAAGAAACCGCCCAAGCAAAACTCGATCCCCTCAATAAACAAATCTCCTCGCGCCGCACCAGCGAACTCCGCGCCATGGAATGGAAATCGATTTGGGGTAAGCCGGCAATTTTCGCCGGAGTGGTGATGGTGCTATTCATCGTTTTCTTTCGGGACGACAAATCCACAGATAAAAAAGAATCGGACGAAAATTAAAAAAACACTTGCCTGATGGAAAAAGACCGGTATGTTCCCCGCGCGGGATAGAGCAGCCCGGTAGCTCGTCAGGCTCATAACCTGGAGGTCGATGGTTCAAATCCGTCTCCCGCAACCAATTTTAACCCCGGTTTGCGCCGGTTTTTTTTTGGGTCATAGTTCGCCCAACACTTCCGCCGCGTGCTCTTCCGGCTTCACTTTGGGCCAGATTTTTTGGATTTTGCCTTTGGGGTTGATGAGGAAAGTCACTCGGTAGATGCCGTCGTACTCGCGACCCATAAATTTTTTGCGACCCCAAACGCCGTAAGCGTTCACAATGGTTTTGTCTTCATCGGCAAGCAGCATGAAAGGGAGGCCGTATTTCGCCACGAATTTATCGTGCTTTGCAACAGGATCACAGCTCACACCGAGCAACACGGCATTGGCTTTTTCAAATGCGGCGTGTTCATCACGGAACGCGCAGGCTTCTTTCGTTCAGCCAGGAGTGTCGTCTTTGGGATAAAAGAAAAGCACCACGTGGCGGCCCTTGAAATTTTTGAGCGCCACCGTGCCGCCGCCATTGGTGGCCGCAGTAAACGCCGGCGCGGTGTCGCCTTCCTTCAGGGTGATGTTCGGGCCAAGTGCCATACGCCGGAGAATGATGGACAAGCGCGCAACCGGTCAAGCGTCCTTGTCCGAATTATTGGTACCACCGGTTTCGGTTTCATCATCCGGCGGATGTGCGATGGGATGTTCACTAAATTGCCGGATACCATCGCGCACATAAAGTAATCCGGTGACCGTCGTGCAAAACACTGCTGCCACCGCCAGCCAAAATGTGCCGATCGGCGAAAATTTGCACAGCACCCAGCCGATGGTCACCATTTGCAACACCGACGCCGCCTTGCTCAGGAACAGCGGCTTCACTGTCACATTGCCAATGGCGGCGTATAACAGCGCGCTACCGGTGACCACGATGAGGTCGCGCCCAATCACTGTTCCCGTGAGCCACAGCGGAATGCGTTGCCCAAAGCGATCGCCTTCAAATTCCATGGTCATCAAAATGAGGCCCGAAAACATCAGCAACTTGTCGGCGAGCGGATCGAGATACGAACCCAGCTGAGTGGCCTGGCCATGATGGCGCGCGAGGTAGCCATCGATGCCGTCGCTGATGGTGGCCACCAGAAACGCGACCATCGCAAAGTAGCGATGCAACTCCTCGCCGGTGCGAAAGTAATAAAGCATTTGCACCACAAAAAACGGCACCAAAATGATGCGGCCAATGGTGACTTTGTTGGCGGTGGTCATGCTGTTTCAATTTTGTCCATATGCGCCAACGCGGCATCGAAGCGCGCCAGCACGCGGTCGCGCCCCAGCACGGCCATGAGATCGTACAAGCTCGGCCCGATTTTCACGCCGGTGCAGGCGCAACGCGCGGGCATCACCAGCGCGCGGATTTTTACGCCTAGTTCTTCCGCCAATGCCTTGAGTGCGGATTCCATCGGCTCGGGCTCAAAGGATTCAAGGTTGGCAAAAATTTCGCGGAGCTTGGCGAAGCCATCCTTGTTTTCAAGCGAAAACGCTTTTGCGGCCATTGCTTCGTCATACTCGAAAGAGTCTGTGAAATAAAATGCACAATACTCAGCCAAGTCGCCGATTTGTTTCACTTTGTTTTGGCAAGTAAGCAACGCGGCTTCGATGTAATCCTCAGCGGCATCGCCAAACTCCACGCCGGCCTCGATGGCGAGTTGGCGGTAATTTGCCATCGGCAAATTGCGAAGATGCTCGTAATTCATCCACTGCATTTTCTCTGCGTCAAAACGGGCGTTGGCGCGGTTGATTTGCGGGAGGTCAAAGCGCTCAATGAGTTCGGCCACGGGCATCATCTGCGAATCGTCCTTGGGCGACCATCCGAGGAGGCTGAGATAATTTACCACCGCCTCGGGCACACAATGGGTCTGCTGCCAACTATCGAGTGAAGCGCCGTCGTCGCGCTTGCTCATTTTGCTGCCGTCGCTGTTTAGAATGAGCGGGATGTGCGCAAAGGCCGGTGGCTCCGCGCCCAATGCGCGAAAGAGCGCGATGTGTTTGGCGGTATTGGACAAATGATCCTCGCCGCGGATGACGTGGGTGATGCCCATCTCGAGGTCGTCGATGACATTGACCAAATGAAACACCGGCTTGCCATCCGAACGCACGATGACGAAATCGGGCTGTTCCTGTTCGCGATCGGTGAGTTCACGGATGACATTGCCGCAAACTAAATCCGGAATCGTAATCGCCTCGCGCTGCATGCGGAAGCGAATGGCACCTTCGTGTTCGTACGCCAATTCCTTTTCTTTGAGCACCTCAATGTGACGGGCATAAATCTCGCCACGTTGCGATTGGAAATACGGGCCCCGGTCACCTTTACTTTCGCCATCGGGATCATTGCTGGCGGGCCCTTCGTCCCAATCCAACCCAAGCCAGCGTAACCCTTCAAGTAAAGCGTCGATTGCCTCGGGCGTGTTACGCGACTCGTCGGTGTCTTCAATACGCAACACAAACTGCCCGCCGGTGTGGCGCGCATAAAGCCAGTTGAAGAGCGCCGTGCGGGCACCGCCAATGTGAAGGTGACCAGTGGGACTGGGGGCGAATCGAACGCGGGTACTCATTGATTGATTGATTGATGGGGTTGGGTTGAGGGTTAATCGAGTTTTACCAGCCATGGCGTTTTACTTTTTTCACTTTATCAAAATGGACATCGCGACTGACGACGGGCAGATGATGTTGCCGCGCCAAAGCGGCGATCCACAAATCATTTTGCGGGATCGGGTTGCCTGCTTGGCGGAGTTCCTCGCGAATGTCGGCGTAGTGTTGGGCGGTTTCGCCGTCAATGGAAAGAATTTCAAATTCCTGCATTCGTTCAGCCAGCCATGCCTCATAAGCCTCACGATGACGTGAAGCCAAAATTCCAAAACTGAACTCGCCCAAAACAATCACTGGCAATTGATGACCTGACCCACCTTCAAGCACGCGACGCAATTCCTCATCGCCATCAGCAAACGCTGACAGAGCGTTGGGATCAAGGATCACTCCCAATCCTCCTTTTCAATGGGACGAAAATCAGGCGCATCAAAAACAGCATCCAATTCCTCACGCGCGCCGGGATACTTTTTCATCACTCCAAAACCCTTCATCCATTTCGGCTTCGCCTTGGAACCCTCTGAACTCTTCTCAACCTGTTGCTGTACAGCTTCATTGACAAACTGCTTCATAGATTTGCCCTGAAGGGCGGCCTTGGCCTTGGCTTGGCGGAAAAGGGTGTCTGGCATTTCAATCGTAGTTTTCATAAACCCATTTTTACGGTTTTATGGGTTTGAGTCAAGTTTTCTGGTTTATGTGGAGGTTTTGTGGGTTATTTGGCTTATTAGATTTACCAATGCTTCCAAGCGTGGCACGGAGACGCCGGTGGATAGGGCTTGGCGGAGGGGTTCGTGGAACATCGTTTCCATTTCTAAGGGCTGGCCGTTTTCGAAATCGATCAATGTGGACGCGCGATATTCGCCCATGGCGCGGGTACGCTCGATCATTGCATTCGCCAGCGCGGAATCGAGGTTGAGCGATTTGGCGTTGGCGGCGGTGATGATTTCGTCCATCAACGCGCGCACCCAGTTTTCCCATTTTGGATCAGCCAGCAATTGGTCGGTGGGCCAAACAGAGCCGAGGGGTTCGGGAATGGGCGCGCCTTCGAGAGCGGGCAATCCGGCGGCGGCGGCCACGCCGAGGCCATTGAAAGGGATGTTCCAAACAAGTTTTTCCCAGAGGCCTTGTTCGAGGTTTTCGACTACCGTACAAGGCACGCCGGATTCCTTGAAGAGTGCGGCGAAGGCGCGGGTGCGTTTTTGAGGCGGGCGGGTGTACTCGCCCATGATAATTTTGCCGAAGGCAAGGTGTTGGATCACGCCGGGCGCAGTTCGGTTGAGACAAACAAAACACAAGCCGCCGAGGATTTTTTCCGGACCGAAAAGTTCGGCAAGCTGCTCATAATTGCCGAGTCCATTTTGCAGGCAAAGGATCGCGGTGCGTTTCCCCACGAGTGGGCTGATAAGTTCGGCGTAGTGTTCGTTGGCAGTGCTCTTGAGCGCGACGAGCACGAGATCACACGGGCCGATGGATTCAGGCGCGTCGTGCGCGTGCGGGTTCACGGTGAAACCGCCGTCGGGATTTTCAATGCGGAGGCCGTCGGATTTGACCGCCTCGTAATCGCCGCGCAGCAAAAAGTGTACCTCCTCGCCCGTGCGACAGAGTTTACCGCCGTAAAAGCCGCCCACCGCGCCCGTGCCGATAACCCCGATTTTCATCCCAAAAAACTCTGGAATAACCCCCAACAAAAAAGGCGCCCCCGTGGGAGCGCCTTGTTGGGAAAGGAGCTGATTAGCCGAGGATTTCCTCTTTAGCCGCCTTGAGGAAGGTGAACTTCAGCTTAGTTTTGGCAGCCACGTTGATGGTCTCGCCTTTTCTCGGACCGAAAGCCATCGTCATGGTGCGGGCTTTGGTTTGCCGGACAGACACTTTGCCGATACCGGGGATGACGAAGCCATCGTTGGCATGAGCATACGCCAAGCTGGCAATTGCGTCCATCGCCGCTTTGGCCTGAACTTTTGAGATATCAGCCGCTTCTGCGACTGCTGCAATTGTTGCGGTTTTAGTAATTTTCGCCATATGTATTTCTCCTTAGGTTAAGTTGTTGCCGCGTTGTTGTCGCGCTGCGAACTGCGGGGAGTAAAAGGACACGGAGCGCCATTCCGCAAGGGAAAAACAACGTTGAAGCTGAAAAGATATTCGCAATTACCCCTGTTTTATCAGCACAAGCTTGACTTGACAGCCTGTTTCAACCTCATCATCCCCGTTCTGCGCCCTGTGAAAAACACCCCAAAAACCGTCACCCTCGGCCTGCTGCAACACGCTTGCAGCGTTGATCCGGAAGCCAATCTAGCTGCCACGCTGGAGGCTGCCCGCGCCGCGGCCCGCAATGGCGCGCAAATCATCTGCACCCAGGAGCTCTTCACCACGCAGTATTTTTGCCAGAGCGAAAACCACGATAATTTCGAGCTCGCAGAGCCTATTCCGGGGCCAACCACCGAGGCATTCCAAATGCTCGCGCGCAAGGAAAAGGTGGTGATCATCGCCTCACTTTTCGAGCAACGCGCGCCGGGGATCTTCCACAATACCGCCGCCATCATCGATGCGGACGGCGCGCTGCTGGGCACTTACCGCAAAATGCACATTCCGGACGACCCGCTGTATTACGAGAAATTTTATTTCACTCCGGGCGATGCCAGTGAAAATAGCTTCCGCGCGTGGGAAACCGCGTTTGGAAAAATCGGCGTGTTGATTTGCTGGGACCAATGGTACCCCGAAGCCGCGCGGTTGACGGCACTGGCGGGTGCGGAAATCATCCTCATCCCCACCGCCCCCGGCGGGCCTCCCGCCGCGAAAACCCCCGCAAGCGCCGCGCCCCACAAAGCGCGGCAGAACACCCAACGCAGCCACGCGAATGCCAAAAGCTGGTTTGTGGCGGCGGGGGAGCGCCATTGGGGACAAGCTCCCCCCCCCGACGCCCCCGGACCCCCAGACGCGCGCGGGCCACGCGGAGAAGGCACAGCATTTT
>JACKQG010000165.1_pt1 | contig 96542 bp, 86 predicted proteins | sample 8237621 | NCBI WGS metagenome assembly JACKQG01 (sample SAMN15677084, study PRJNA649215) | marine metagenome | biome: marine; feature: Black Sea; material: saline water; isolation source: suspended particulate matter (SPM) from the Black Sea western gyre | collected 2013-06-09/2013-06-10 | depth...
TTGAAAGAATAATACTGTATTATAACACACCTGTATTTAAAGATATACTATTGATATTATTAATTTATAACTATTATTAAGCGTTAACTAATTAGTTGATAAATTTCTGCCTACCATTTATTTGCAAAAATCTTAAAGTTTTTTTTTGTATTGCCGAAAAGCAAGACAAGGGTTTTACCTGCTGACAAAAAAACAACGAAAACAGCTACAGATACCTGACATATTTGCTAATAAAGGGAGAACAAAATGAGAATTCGTAGCAATGCTTCATCTTTGAATGCATTACGGCACTCAGATAATAATTTAAAAAATGTGAGAGCCTCAATTGAAAAATTAAGTTCCGGTACAAAAATAAATAATGCTGCTGATGGACCAGCATCATTAATTGCTTCCGAACGGTTGCGAGGTCAAATAGCCGGGTTAAGGCAAGCTTTCAGTAACAATTCCAGTGCAATAGCAATGTATCAAACTGCTGAGGGGGCCTTGAGTGAATTTAGTAACCTCTTGATTCAAATGAAGCAGTTATCAGTTCATGCGGCAAACGAGGCTATTAACGATGATGCTATGTTGGCTGCAGATCAGCAGGAAATTGAAAACCTGATCAGTACCTTGGATCGAATAGTCGGGACTGCGAAGTTCAATGGGAAAACTCTACTTGATGGGAGTATGGGGGCTAATGGTGCTACAGTTGGTGACAATATACGCTTCGTGAGTGCTGAAACTTGGACAGAAGCCTCGCCTACAGAAGGTTTTGAGGTAGATATTACGCAGGTAGCAACACAAGCACATAAAAAAGGTACTGTACCATTAACGCTAGCCAATATTGGTGATGGAGTTTCTATTTTACTGAGTGAAGGTGGTAGGAATGTTGAAATTAATACAAAATTTGGTGATGTTAAGGAAAATATTGAGGAACTTCTTGCAAACCATAAGCAAGACCCCGCACGCTTTCCTGCAGAGCAAGTTTCAGCAGATATTCGTGGAATTGTTATGCAGAGTATTAAAGAAGGAATAACCGAAAGCGGATTGAATTTAGAAGCTTTTGAAACACCGGAAAAGACTTTTTATATCCGTCATAAAGATTTTGGCAAAGATTCAACATTTTCAGTCACATCCAATATTTCAGGTCTACTGACTAAAGAAGCAAATGTTGCAGAATCATCAGAAGCTGGTGTTGATGTGGCAGGAAAGATAGGCGGTAGCGTTGCAAGAGGAAAAGGACAATATCTCACGGCGATCAAAGGTGCTTCTCCGTCTCAAGGAATTACAATACAATTTGACCGCACAATAGGACTGAAGGAAGTACCCGTAAAAAATGAACAGGGAGAAGTTGTAGGTTTGGAGTTTGTTGAAGAATCACAGGCAGAAATTGTTGGTACACCCAGCAATCCTGTTATTGAGGGCTATGTTCATTTATCACAACAGACTAAGAATGTAAATCTTGGGCCAACTCCTGGTGCTGAAAGCAGTTTTTCACTGAAAAATATCCGGACCAATAATCTGGGATTAGGTGTGGAAAATGAAAGTGGATTTCGGAGTTTATTTGATATAGATCTGACCAGCAAAGAACATGCAAATGATGCGGGCAGAATTATTGACAAAGCAATTGACGAAATATCAACTTATCGTGGTGCAATTGGTTCTTTCCAGAAGAATGCAGTTGAAAGTAATCTTAATTCATTGAGGATTGCTGAAGAGAATGTCACCCGGGGCGAGTCCACAATCAGAGACACTGATATGGCTGCTGAAATGTCAAAATTGACTGGAAATCAGATACTTCTCTCAGCCAGTCAGTCGATGCAGGCACAAGCCAATCAACTGCCTAAAAACGTGTTGCAGTTGCTACAGCAGTAAGCTTAAAAAAAAGGATTGATTAAATTCCCAGATAACGGTGCTGAATTTCTTTGTCAGCACTTAAGGTCATGGAATCGCCAGTCCAGACAACCAGTCCTTTTTCGATGATGTAGTGTCGATCAGCAAAATGTGTGAGAGCTTCAATGTTCTTATCTACAACAAGAATCGATTGTCCCGCATCTTTAAGACCTTTCAAACAATCCCAAATTTCAGTTCTGATTAACGGCGCAAGACCTTCTGTTGCCTCATCTAAAATTAAGAGACGCGGATTTGTCATCAAAGCCCGTCCAATGGCCAGCATTTGCTGCTCTCCTCCTGAAAGTTGATTGCCCATGTTTTTTGCACGGTCAGCTAATCTTGGAAATAGAGTAAAAACTCGATCCAGGGTCCAGTGAGTTTTGTTTTTTGACCGATTAGCTGCAGTCGCAATCAAGTTTTCAATTACATTCAAATTAGGAAAAATTTGGCGTCCCTCTGGTACAAGACCAATTCCGGCCTGGGCGACTTTATGAGCAGGCCATTCCCGGACTTGTTTGCCTTCAAATAAGATTTCTCCGGATTGCGCTTTTACTATTCCAAGAATTGAATGTATTGTGGTAGTTTTTCCCATACCATTGCGTCCCAGCAATGTGACTACTTCTCCAGCATTTACCTGCAGATCAATTCCAAACAGGACCTGGCTCTGCTTGTATGAAGTTTTCAACTCCTTAAGTTCAAGCATGGACGGACTCCTCTTCACCCAGATATGCAGACCTGACTTGAGGATTTTGTTTGATTGCTTCCGGAGTGTCAGTAGCAATGCTCTGACCATAAACTAATACTGTTATCCGGTCAGCCAGTGCAAAAACAACATCCATATCATGCTCAATTAATAAAATCGTGAGCTTCTTTTTCAGCTTCAGCAGAATATTAACCATGGCTTTTGATTCTTCAGGTCCCATTCCTGCCATTGGTTCATCAAGCAGCAGCATTTTTGGTTTTGTTGCCAGTGCCATCGCTATTTCCAGTTGACGGTGTTCACCATGAGAAAGGTTGTCGGCAATATCGTCTGCACGTTTTTCCAAACCAACCTGTTGTAAATATTCCAGAGCCGGCTTCCTGAGTTGACGTTCTTTTCTGGCATCTTTCCAAAAATGAAAAGAATGACCAGCATGAGCCTGTACTGCCAGAGCAACGTTGTCCCAAACAGTTAGATCCATGAAAATATTTGTAATTTGAAAGGAACGGGCAAGTCCACAAGCAGAGCGAAGATGAACAGGAACATTCGAAATATCGTTGCCATCAAAGATGATTGTTCCTGAATCCGGCTCAATTTCCCCAGTTAATTGGCAGATAAGAGTTGTTTTTCCTGCACCGTTTGGGCCGATAATCGCGTGCAATTCTCCCTCTTCTACTTGAAATGAAAGATCATCTGTAGCCAACAGTGCACCGAAGGTCTTAACTAATGAAATTACTTTTAGCATTAACCAGTCTCCTTCTCACTGTGAGAAGATAATTTATGCCACCATTTATCCAGTCCGACCAGCATACCATCTATTCCTCCTCGTGCAAAGATTACAACCAGTACGAGCATGGGCCCAAAAATCAGTTGCCAGTACTCAGTGATCTCAGAGAGAAATTCCTCTAAAAACAGGAAAGCAACTGCACCAATAACTGGACCAAAAAGAGTTCCCAATCCTCCTAAAACAGTCATAATGATTAAATCCCCAGAATGAGTCCAATGCATCACTGAAGGATTAACAAACTCTGTTTGGTTCGCAGATAAAACTCCTGCAATACCACATAAAGTTCCGGCAATAACAAAAGCAACAAGTTGATAGCGAAAAACTGGAAATCCAATGGCACGCATTCGTTGTTCGTTCGACTTTGCACCGCGAATCATCATGCCAAAACGAGAGTTTATTATCCTGTGTGAAATGTACAAACTAAACAGCAAAATGACAAAATTGAGGTAATAGAGCGAGTTGTCATTTGCAATATTTATTAAGCCATTAAAATCACTGCGCATGTAAAGACTTAATCCGTCATCTCCACCGTATTTTTCATTACCAACTGCTACAAAGTATAACATCTGCGAAAAGGCCAGTGTGATCATAATGAAATATACTCCTCGAGTCCGTAGTGAAATAGCACCGATCACCAATCCCGTAATTGCTGAAAAAACAATTGCCAGTGCTATTTGAATAAAACCGTTGGCCATCCAGTCAATCCCATCTTCAACTGCATGCAGGGTCCCAATACCAACCATATATGAGCCTATACCTAAATATACTGCATGACCAAAGCTGACCATACCACCGAACCCTAAAATCAAATTCAGACTGACTGCACCAATCGAAAGAATCAGCATTCTAGAAAACATTACTGTGTAAAATGGTTCGTCAAAATAGTCGGCAAGTAGTGGAACAACTGCTAAGCCCAGCATCAAAATTACAATAAATAAAATTCTTGGAGAGCCTTTCATCTATGCTCCTTTTGGTGGGAAGAGACCCTGAGGTCTGATAGCCAAAATAAGGGCCATCAGGAGATAGATCAACATGGAGGAAATCGCGGGTGCAGCGGTATCTGCCACATCATTGGAAAAAAAGAGGCCTAAAATATCCGGTAGAAAAGAACGGCCGACTGTATCAATCAAGCCCACTAATAAGGCAGCAACAAAGGCTCCCTTAATGGAGCCGACTCCGCCAATAACAATCACTACCAGAGTAATAATTAAGATGCCTTCTCCCATTCCAATCTCAACAGTCATAATTGGTCCTGCCATTAATCCAGCTAAACCTGCCAGTGCAGCACCCAATCCAAAAACAAGAGTATAGAGAAAATTTATATTTACTCCCAGTGCACTGACCATTTGCCGATTACTTGCTCCTGCACGTATCAACATGCCTAGTTTTGTCCGGGAAACAAGCAGGTAAAGCAAAAAAGCTACAAGGATTCCAACTGCAATGATAACCAGACGGAAAGCAGGGTAGCGAATACCAAAAAAAAGATCCACACTACCGTTGAGTACTTCAGGAAGTGGAATGTCTAATCCAATTGGTCCCCAAATGAGTCTGACGAATTCGTTGAAAAAAAGGATGAGACCGAAAGTAGCTAATACTTGATCGAGATGATTGCGGGTGTATAGAGTACGCAGCGCAATCATTTCTACGAGCATACCAAAAATCATACTGGCCGGAACTGCTAAAAGAGCCCCTAGCAGGAATGAATCTGTCCAGCTTGTGAAAGTTGCTGCGAAATATGCTCCCATCATGTAGAGCGAGCCATGTGCCAGGTTAATCAGATCCATGATTCCAAAGATCAAGGTCAAACCAGCTGCAAGTAAAAACAGTAATATTCCGAATTGAAACCCGTTAAGGGTTTGTTCCAAAAGAAGTATCCAGTTCACAAGAATCTGTTAGCAGTATTGTAAATGTTAGGCAGGAAAGATTAAGAAGGGGAGGAACTCACGTTCCTCCACAAAGAGGTAAGTTATAAAAAACTACCAGGACATTTTACAATCTTTAGCGTAAGGATCCTGGTGGTTGGTGTAAACAGTTTTTACAATACTAGTGGTGTAATTCCCATCAACATCCTTGACTGCTTTTCGCAAGTAAAAATTCTGGATTGGAAAATGGTTATTGCCGTATTTAAACGCTCCACGAACTGAAGGGAAATTTGCTTTACGCATGGCATCCCGCATTCCGTCTTTGTTGGACAGATCACCACCAACAGCAGTAACTGCACTGTTAATTAACATAATAGTGTCGTATGACTGTGCTGCATAAAATGTTGGATAGCGACCGGTTTTCTTGCGGTAATCTGCAACAAAGCGCTTATTGACTGCATTATCCAGATCCGGTGCCCAGAACATTGTCATCAAACTATCCTCTGCTAAATCTTTCATTCGTGGCAGACTCAGGGAGTCAACAGTAAATGCGGAATAAAGAGGTATACTTCCTTTCAATCCTGCTTGTGAATACTGTTTGAAAAACTGCATTCCATGTTTTCCTGGATAGAAAACGAAGACTGCATCAGGTTTCGCAGCACGAATTTTGGCTAGTTCCGCAGAAAAATCAAGCTGTGCCGGAAACTTGGTCATATCTTTTCCAACGATATTTCCTTTAAATGTTCTAGTAACACCAGCAACCATACCTTTACCAGCAGCATAGTTTGGTGCCATGATGTAGAGGTTTTTGATGCCAAGTTGATTTAAGACCTCACCCATCGCCATCGTGGTTTGGTCATTCTGCCAGGAAGCAGAGAAAAAATCCTCATGACATAGTTTACCTGCAACTGGTCCTGGACCAGCATTGGAAGTAATCATGAAAGGACCTTTACCAACAGCAGAGTTACGGGAAGCCATTAAAACGTGACTCCAAATGTAGCCGGTGACAAAATGAACTTTGTCTTTTTTGACCAACTTTTCTGTTTTTTGTTTACCGACTGCGGGCTTGAAGGTGTCATCCTCATAAAACATCTGCACATCTGAATTTCCCATTTTACGACCCAGATGATCCAGTGCCAGTTCTACTGCATCACGCATATCATTTCCTATTGCTCCAGCACCCCCTGTGAGTGTGGTAACAAATCCAATTTTGACTGTTTCAGCCACGGCAACCTGAGTAATCAGCATTGCACCTAGGGACAGAGCCCCTAAAAGACGAAATTTCATCTTTTCTCCTATAATTAGGTTAATTGATTAAAAAAATTTTCAGAGAATCTGAATACAGCTCCTGAAAACACATAAACTCTAACTGAAGCACTTTCAGTTGTCAAGAAAAACTATGATTATCTCCTTTGCTGGAGATTATTCAGGAATTACGGCAGTTGCTTCCAACTCGATCTTTCCTGGAGAATCCAGCAAATCTGCTACGAAAATCATACTCATAGCAGGATAATGCTTGCCCATCAACTTCCGCCAAATATTGCCAAGCTTTGAACGTTCTTTAAGATAAGCTTTCTTGTCAATGCAGAATGCGGTTATCCGGCAAATGTGCACCGGTTTTCCACCAGCTTGTTCCAATACAGCTAATATGTTAATCAATGCTTGTTCAAATTGCGGAGCGATTTCCTCGCTCTGGAATTCCTGTTGGGCATCCCAACCTACTTGACCGGCAATGAAAACAATTTTACCGGAATCTACAGCAATTCCATTGGAATAACCAATCGGGGCTTTCCAACCATCAGGGAGTAATACAGTCATTAAGGGTTAATGAAAAGAGGTCCTCCAGAGTTTGAATTCCGGGAACGGTGCTGTTGTCTGATAAAATGAGAACAAAAAGATTCTCTGCATCAGACCACAAATTCATGATCAAAGTCACTGACTTCAATCCGGTTATCAACCACAGGCGGCTCGAAAGCCGGACGGGTATCTCGAAATAATACTCCAGTGTAAAAACCGTCATCAGTTGCCAGACGGCGTGCAGCCTGGCCCCGATCATAAGTGGTTTCAACAGGAGCGGGTCGTACCATCTCCTTCCAGGCCCGCTGTTCAGGACGAAAGGTAACACATGGACTGAGAATTTCCACAAATGAAAATCCTGGATGCATCACTGCTTTTGAAATCAGCTCAGCCGTCCCGTTGGAATCACCTGAAAAGCCGCGGGCAATAAAGTTTGCGCCAGCAGCCAAAGCGATTACAAGTGGCTGAAATGGTCTTAGATTCGTCCCTCCGGGAGCCATTCCGTTATCCCAGTCTGGTTCTGTTGTTGGAGAAGGCTGGCCTTTGGTCATTCCGTAAACCTGATTATCCATTACAATGTAGGTTAAATCTATATTCCGTCGACATGCATGTAAAAAATGATTCCCGCCGATTGAATAGCCGTCCCCATCGCCGCTGAAAACAAGGACGGATAGTTCCGGACGCGCCAGTTTTATGCCTGCTGCAATTGGTAATGAACGTCCATGTACACCGTGAAATCCGTAGCACTTTGTGTATGCAGGAATGCGGGAAGAACAGCCGATACCTGAAACTACTACTGACTTTTCAGGTTTCACACCTAACTTTGCCATGGCTTTAGTAAATCCCATCAGGACATTATGGTCCCCACAACCAGGGCACCAGACTGGTTTGAGACCGGATTTGTAGCTTTTAGCCAAAAAAGTTTTTGGAGGATTTGTGGTCATGCTGCTATCCAGTCTTGAAGTTTGTTTTGTAACATACGTGAAGAAATGGGTAAAGGTCCCGGTTTGGAAAATGATTCTGCACGGTCGTCCATCTCAAAATAACCACGCAGGTAACGATAAAATTGAGCTCCATAACTTTGTTCTACCACTAAAACTCTGTCTGTATCTGCAAGTGCGTTTTTAAATAAATCAGGTTGAGCTGGAGATAGTAAGCGAATTACCATTACACGAATTAAATTACCTTCCGGGTCAAGCTGCTGCACTGCTTCTCTGACAGCACCACCGGTCGAACCCCAGGTTATTACTCCGATTTTTCCATTACCTGAAATCTCAGCCCAGTCATCCCCATAATGAAAATTATTTAATTTTCTAGACCGTTTTTCCAACTGAGCATCATGATCTTCAACCATACTGGAGGGAGTTCCACTGGGAGAGTGCTCTAAACCATCTGCAGTGTATTGTCCATTTGCAGTGCCTGGTAAAGTCGTGGGTGAAATACCGGAATCTGTCAATGCGTAACGCTCATAATTGTCTGCAACATCAGTTAATACTTCACGTTCTGCTTTGAATTCTGAGTCAGATGGACGGGTTGTGACTGCAAGGGTTTGTCCAAGAGATTGGTCTGATAAGACTATGGCAGGTGTTTGCAGTTTTTCTGCAAGATGCACGGCCCACTGTGTTGTCCATAAGCAATCCGGAATGGAATGTGGCGCCAAAACCAAATGTGGTGCATCTCCATGCAAACCATGTACAGCCAGATTAAGATCAGTCTGTTCAGATTTGGTTGGAATGCCTGTCGATGGACCGCCACGCATCACATTAACGACTACTAAAGGTATCTCAGCCGCTACGGCCAAACCTAATGACTCAGTCATTAGGGCCAGACCAGGACCTGAAGTTGCTGTTAAAGATGGAACTCCACTATAAGATGCTCCGATAGACATATTGATCGATGCCAACTCATCCTCAGCCTGGAGTAAATAGCCGCCTACTTTTCTTAAACGAGGAGACATCCATTCCAATATTTCGGTGGCTGGCGTTATCGGATATGCTGCTACAAATCTAATTCCACCACGTAATGCACCAAGTCCTGCTGCCTGATTTCCAGTTATAGTCCAGCGCTCCTCATCACTATCCGCTGGTGGTGATAATTTTAGATCAATATTTAAATCTGAAACAGCATCGACTCCAATTTGTAAAGCTGCAAAACTTACTTCCAATTCCATTGCCTTTGAGGAAAATTTTCGATCAACTTCAGCCTGTAGCATATTAGCAGGACAGCCTATTAAGGCCCCCAAAAAACCTAAGGCTGCTATGTTATTACGTCCACCTTTTAGCTTTTTTAGCAGTAATTTAAAATCAACTTCTATAACTCTTGCGCCGGTAGTACTTACCATCTTCGGAAGCTCAGTAGCAGATTCACCGCTGAATACTGTACTTGACTCATCAAGTCCTATTTCCGCAGCAAAACGGTCAGCGTTTTTCCAGTCAATTGCTAATAAAATATCAAAGTGCTCACCGGGGTATTCTATGGGTTTCGATGAGAACTCAAGATAAGCAGCTACTTCTCCGCCACGAATTTGTGGACCGGAAGATCGACGCATCATTCCGTACCATCCAGCTTGTGCTGCAGCTCTCAGCAGTAAATCACCAACAGTCATTACACCACTACCACCACTACCTACAATTGCTATTGCTAATCTCTGTATTTTACCTTGTGAATTGGATGGCATTTTAGTGTGCTTTGATTGTTGTAAATGATTTTTAGAGCGAAACTAAGATAGTTTGTTACAAGAAAAATATTCCTGATCTCTGCAAATTATACAAATAATAACGTAGTATCATATCAATACTAAGATTATTAAAGATTAAATAATCTTTGGTTTGCAGATGAAGTCCTTATACAGCTACAATTAAAAAGATGATTGACTTTAACCACAAGTAGAAGTGCTGTCAAGCTTAAAGTTGCATTAAAGTACTTATTTCTATTTTATGCTTGACACAGCGGCTGAATAAGAGTAAATTCTTTACTAAAGACGCATTAAAGTACTTATTTCTAATTTATTACTTGACATCAGCATTTAGTGTGTGTAAAGTCATTAAAAACTCAACTGTAGCTTGAAGTCCTGAATAACAATTTAAACTAATATTATTATGACATTTACTGCATATCGCTGGATTATGACAGCAGTAGGAGAACCTTTAAACAAAGTTGCTTTTGAGCCACTTCCTCTGCAAGAGGGGGAAGTGTTGGTGGAAATTGCGGGTTGCGGTGTTTGTCACACCGACTTGGGATTTTATTATGACGGAGTACGTACTAATCATGACTTACCGCTAGCTCTTGGACATGAGGTCAGTGGGCGTGTTCTTGAAACATCTCATGGTTCTGAAGAATGGCAGGGATGTGCGGTGATTGTTCCGGCAGTGATGCCCTGCGGAGAATGTGAACTTTGTAAAAAAGGACGCAGTTCAATTTGCCGTAGTCAGAAAATGCCTGGTAACGATATTCAGGGTGGATTTGCTTCGCACATAGTTGTTCCTGCAAATGGCTTATGTCAAGTTGATGAAGAACGGCTTGCAAAAGCAGGGTTGGCTTTGGCAGATCTTTCAGTAATTGCAGATGCGGTTACAACACCGTATCAGGCTGCCGTTCGGGCCGGAGTTGGAAAAGGTGATGTGGCAATCGTTGTCGGTGTCGGTGGAATAGGTGGAAATGCTGCACAGATTAATGCTGCACTCGGTGCAACCGTAATTGCTATTGATGTGGATGATGATAAGTTAGCTGTCCTCAGGGATTATGGAGTTTCGCTGGTACTCAATTCAAAAGAATTTGATCATCGTGAATTAAAAAAACAGGTGCGGGCCTTTGTTAAAGAACAAGGTTTGTCTCCTTTGGAATGGTTCATTTACGAATGTTCCGGAACAGGAGCCGGACAGGCAACTGCTTTCAATTTGCTGACACACGGTGCAACTCTCAGTGTACTCGGCTTCACAATGGATAAAACGGAAATGCGTCTCTCAAACCTGATGGCATTTGATGCCAGAGCGTTAGGGAACTGGGGTTGTGCTCCAGAACTTTATGGAGCAGCTTTAGATTTGGTGTTGGATGGAAAAGTAAAATTAGCACCATTTGTTGAACAGCATCCGCTGGATTCCATTAATGAGATATTTGCAGCTGGACATGCTCACAAGTTGTCACGCAGGGCAATTTTAGTACCGGCGTAATGATTTTTCATAAAGATGTTTCCCTTTTCGAAAGGACTAAAGAATGAAAAGGACAAAACGGGGTCACAAAATGCGTGGCATTAAAACAGGATTAGTTAGTAATCCTGCATGAAAATTTAACTTTTTAAGCACAAAATATTCCATGACTACAAAAAATGATTTTTCATTTATCGATCACGACTTAGTTCCTGAACAACCTGCAGAAGGGGTCCGTTATGATTTGCGCCCTGCAACAACTCCAGACGGTTCAGTGGCTGCAGGGCTTTTCAATGCCTGGATTACTCTTGATAATCCAAAACAGTACAATTCTTACACCACAGAGATGGTTAAAGGAGTGATTCTAGCTTTTAGACATGCTTCAAATGCCAGAAACGTTTCTTCAGTAGTTTTCACGGGTTCAGGTGATAAAGCATTTTGTACTGGTGGTAATACGAAAGAATATGCTGAATATTATGCTGGACGACCACAGGAATATCGGCAGTACATGCGGCTTTTTAATGATATGGTGTCCTCAATATTGGGTTGTGACAAGCCGGTAATTTGCCGTGTAAACGGTATGCGGATCGGAGGAGGACAGGAAATCGGGATGGCGTGTGATTTTTCGATAGCTCAAGACCTGGCTCGTTTTGGGCAGGCCGGTCCCAAACACGGTTCTGCACCAATTGGCGGGGCTACTGACTTTTTGCCGTTAATGATGGCTGGAGATAGAGCAATGGAATCCGGAACGCTCTGTGAAGTATGGTCTGCACACAAAGTATATTTGAACGGTATGATCACGAGTGTGACTCCTGCACTTAAAGTTGATGGTGAATGGGTCGCTAATCCTCTGGTAGAAACACAAAAAATGCTGGATGACTGGGGACGATTTTCCTTTGGTGAAAGTAAATCCGGAGAAGCTCTTACTGTAGGAAAAGCTTTAATCAAACAAGGCGAAGTAGATTTGGCGTTACTTGATCAGGAAGTGGAAAGCCTTTGTGCAAAACTGTTGTTGACATTTCCGGACTGCATGACAAAGACTCTGGAAGAACTCCGTAAACCAAAACTTGAAGCCTGGAACCGCAATAAAGAAGATTCCCGTGCCTGGTTGGCCAACAATATGATGACAGAGGCAAGAGCCGGATTCAGAGCATTTAACGAAAGTACCAAAACTAGTCGTGAAGTAAATTTTGTTGAACTGAGACAGGCACTGGCCCGAGGAGAGCGCTGGACTGATGAATTTACCGACAGTTTGATGCCTATAAATCAATAATTCATTTAGGAAATAGGAAACGATACAAAGTAGGAATGTCATGAGTGAGGTATCAGCAACAGTCTCTCCTGTTAAAAGCTGGTTTGAACAGGAGGAGATGCTATTTCGGATCCGGCTTTGTGCCCCCAAAGCAAACATCATAGATGCAGTAATGGTGACGGAGCTAAGTCAGGCTTTTGAACAATTAAAAGGAAATAATCAAGTTAGAGCTGTTTTACTGGATGCGGAAGGAGCTCATTTTAGTTTTGGTGCCAGTGTTGAAGAACATCTTCCGGAACAGTGTGCTGCAATGCTTAAAAGTTTTCACACACTTTTATTGCAAATGCTGAGTGTAACAGTTCCGATTCTGGTCGTAATTCGCGGTCAATGTTTAGGCGGCGGTTTAGAACTTGCCTGCGCCGGAAGTCTGATCTTTGCAAATCCGGAAGCTAAAATGGGACAACCGGAAATAGTTTTGGGCGTAATTGCTCCAGCTGCTTCATGCTTACTGCCGATTCGTGTTGGACAGGCTAGGGCAGAAGACTTACTGCTATCCGGACGTATTATTGACACATTTGAATCTCAAAACAGGGGTCTAACTCAGGAAATATCCGATGACCCGGAAGCTAGTGCGATAAGCTACTTTAAAACGCATTTAAAATCCAAAAGTGCGAGTTCCTTGCGTTTTGCTTTGCAGGCATCACGTAAAGGTGTGATTGGTGAGATCAAACGCAAATTAGCTGCTGTAGAAGAACTTTACCTGGAAGAATTAATGAAAACTCACGATGCAGTTGAAGGTTTGCAGGCATTTCTGGAAAAGCGTCCCGCTCAATGGGAATGATTAATTTTGAATTATTGTAATCGACAACAAGAATAATTGCTTCACAAATTAATATGAAAAATTACTTATGACCGATAAAACGCAAAAAACAACAGCGGACATATCTGCAAAACTAGAGACCGGAAATTCCAGCAAGACTTCGCTGATGTACCGGAAAAACTTAAAGGATATTGTCGCCTATTGTCAGGAGCTTTTTGATGATTTGGATTTCAAAGCAGTCAAGAGCTGGAAGGAAGCAAAACCTGGACGTAAAGTTATCGGTTATATGCCGGTTTATGTTCCGCGTGAAATTATCCATGCGGCAGGAATGCTGCCTGTCGGAATCATGGGTGGAGGTGATCAGCTGGAGGTGATTCACGGAGATGCATATTACCAAAGTTACATTTGCCGTATTCCGCGCTCAACGATTGAATTGGGTGTTACCGGAAGACTGGATGTTCTGGACGGAATGTTGTTTCCAAGTATTTGCGATGTGATTCGCAATTTGTCCGGCATGTGGAAATTGATGTTCAAAGACAAATATGTGCGTTATTTTGATGTGCCTCAAAATTATGAAGATGAAATTGGTGGAAAATTTTACATCCATGAAATGCAGACATTGCGTGATGATTTTGCAAAATTAGTCGGACATGAAATCACAGATGATGATTTGCGTAACTCAATTGCGGTCTATAACGAAAACCGTAAAGCAGTTGAAGAACTTTATGCTTTCAGGGCAAAAGGACCCTGGAAAGCACCGAGTACTGAAGTCTATTTGCTGGTACGTGCAGGCATGGTATTGCCGGTAGAAGAACACACCCAACTGTTAAAAGATTATCTTGAAGTTGCTGCTGTCGAGGATCGCCCTGTTCGCGACAATTGCCGGGTTGTGGTCAGTGGTGTTTTCTGTGAACAACCGCCATTTAATATGATCAAGTCCATCGAAATGGCAGGCTGTTATATTGTCGATGATGATTTTATGCTGGTCACTCGCTGGTTGTTGCAGGAAGTCCCTATTTCAGGCGATCCACTGGAAAATTTATCAAAAGCTTTTTTGCATCACTCCAATGATACAGCAGCAAAGTATGAACCGGATGTAGATAAAAAAGGGAAATACCTGATTGATTCTGTCCGTGACAACAGTGCCGAAGGCATCATATTCGCTGGACCAAGCTTTTGCGACCCAGCATTATTGGATCGTCCAATGTTACAAAATGCCTTGGCTGCCAAAGACATTCCGTTTACTTCATTTGAATATGCAGAAAACTCCGGACAAATGCAACCCATCCGCGAGCAAGCCGGAACTTTTGCTGACTCCATCAAGTTATGGAGTGCATAAGGTTGAAAAAACATTTGAACTGAGAACAGGACAAACAGGGTTTAAAAGTGAACATCTGAAATTTGAATCATTGCTGGTTTAATATTTAGATTGAAAATCGAATCGTGACGTAATTATTTAAAAAGGAGAAAATATGCCCAAAAAAGCACCACCAACGGCCATCAAAGAGCAGTCGATGGAAATACAGAAAAGTATGATTGCCGACAATTTCAGGCAACTCTATGATGCACCAAAAACTGACCAAAAAGTTGTCTCTACTTTTGTGCCGGGTAATTTGAATGAGTTGTTGATGTGTTTTGATTTTGCGCGAAATTTGCCTGAAATAAATGCTTTGCAGAATGCAATGCGTAAAAGAACTGGACGCATGATCATGGAAGCAGAAAGAGCAGGACATTCTGAAGATGTCTGCACTTATGTGAAAGCAGATTTAGGCATGATGGCACAGGGTAACATCGGTCCCACCGGAGAAGCGTTACCGACTCCGGATCTACTGTTGCTTTCCTATACCGGCTGTTTTACTTTCATGAAGTGGTTTGAATTGGTGCGGGAACAGTACAAATGTGAAACTGCCATGCTACACGTTCCCTATCAGGGAGATGGAGTGATTACACCAAATATGCGCGAATATGTCGTAAAGCAGCTCAAGGAGGATATAATTCCTACCCTGGAACGAGTGAGTGGGGTCAAGTTTGATATAGACCGTCTACGTCAATATCTGAGACAGTCTGCCAAAGCCGAAGAGGATTTGGTTTGGGTGCTGCAAAGTGCTAAAAACAAGCCATCTCCAATTGATGCTTATTTTGGCGGAGTCTATTACGTTGGACCGATTTTCTCATCTTTTCGGGGCAGTGAAGGAGCAGCGGAATATTATGCAATGTTGCGTAAAGAAGTGGAAGAACGTGTTCGATTGGGAAAAGGTCCTGTAACTCCGGAAGGAGAAATGCCAGAAGAAAAATATAGACTGGTTGTTGAGGGGCCTCCAAACTGGACTCATTTTCGGGAATTCTGGAAAATGTTTTATGAGGAAGGAGCTGTGGTCGTTGCCAGCAGTTACACAAAAGTTGGTGGGGTGTATGATTTCGGTTTCCGGCATGATCCGGATAATCCGATAGAAACATTGGCGGATTATTGCCTTGGCTGTTATACCAATCTAAACTTACCGCACCGTGCAGATATGCTGTCACAATACGTCGAAGAATATGAGGCAGATGGGCTTTTAATTAACTCCATCAAAAGCTGTAACAGTTTCTCTGCAGGACAATTGCTATTGTTGCGTGAAGTGGAAAAACGTACAGGAAAGCCGGGTGCCTTTATTGAAACCGACTTGGTCGATCCACGTTACTTTTCTGCGGCCAATGTCAAAAACCGCTTGGAAAGTTATTTTCAAATGATTAAACAAAAGCGTGAAGGAAACGCGCCTCTAGGAGCTGCTGCATGAAATGTTTTATTGGAATTGACTTAGGCTCAACTACAACAAAGGCAGTTATATTAGATGAAAATCTAAAAGAACTTGGACACGGAATTACCAACTCACGCTCCAACTATGACATTGCTTCAACCGTTGCAAAACAGGAAGCAACAGTCAATGCACGCATGAATTTGGTGGCACAATCACTTTCAGACATTCCTGAATTGTCTGGACGCCTGAAAGAGTTGTTGGAGAATCTGGAACGAAATTTTCGTTTGGAGCAATTTATGGAATCTCTGGCAGACTTAGAAATGGTATGCCGTAACAATGCAGTAGGTGAAAGATTTAAGGGATTCGAACAGGGTCTGGCTGAGGCACTTATCGTAACATTCCAAAAACTTCGTTTGGAAGCACCAGACTTATTTGCACCAGGTGCAAAACGTAAATCGGATTTCTTTCGTGATATTGCCGGCTCCCGCTATTTAGCAATTGGTGAGGCAGTTGCTAAAGATGCTGGTTTAGCCTTTGACATGATGCTCAATATTTATGACCGTTCCATCATTGAAGTGGAAAACAGACTTACCGGAGAAAATCTGAAAGAAATGATTATGAAAGCTCTGCTCAGAACCCTGGAAGGATTTTCAGAATTGTCCGGAGTCAGCAAACTGGTCGAAAATGCGGTCAAAGATGCACTTGATATTGAGTTGGAAGAAACTTATGTTGTCGGCACAGGTTACGGACGCGCCAGATTGCCTTTTTCAAAAGAACATATTCGTTCTGAAATTCTCTGTCACGGTTTGGGTGCACATGTTATGTATCCCAAAACCTTGACCGTGCTGGACATCGGCGGACAAGACACCAAAGCTATTCAGGTTGATGATGCTGGAATCGTGGACAGCTTTCAAATGAATGACCGCTGTGCCGCCGGATGTGGGCGTTATCTGGGCTACATTGCCGATGAAATGAATATGGGTTTGCACGAACTGGGTCCGATGGCTATGAAAGCCACCCGCACAGTGCGCATCAACTCAACTTGTACCGTTTTTGCCGGAGCAGAACTACGTGACCGTTTGGCACTAGGCGAAAAACGGGAAGATATTTTATCCGGTTTGCACCGAGCCATAGTATTACGTGCCATGTCTTTGCTTTCTCGTTCCGGAGGAATTCGGGATGAATTTACTTTCACCGGAGGAGTCGCCAACAATGAAGCAGCAGTTGATGCCTTGAGAGCTTTGGTCAAAGAAAATTACGGCGATGTAACCATCAATATCGATCCGGGATCAATTTATACCGGAGCTCTTGGGGCGGCTACTTTTGCGCACAGGGCAGTATAAACAACGACACGACAGGAAACAAACAACTCAAACTCAAAACTCATAACAAAAAATGACTATTACAATAGGAATTGATATCGGTACAAGTGCGGTGAAAAGCGTTCTTTTTCGTACTGTTGCTGAAAAACATGAATGGCTTGGGAAACGTGTGGATCGACTCCGCAAACGAGATCCGATGAAACTTGCTTCAGAAGCCTACCATGGTTTGCTGAAAGATGCAGGCTTGAAAAAAGACGATGTTGCTTATGTCGCCACCACTGGCGATGGTGAGAATGTGGATTTTAGAACAGGACATTTTTATTCTATGACTACTCATGCACGCGGAGGAGTATTTCTGGAACCTGAAGCCAGAGCAGTAATCGACATCGGCGCATTGCATGGCCGGGCAATTAGTACAGACGAACGCGGCAAAGTCCTTTCATATAAAATGACCAGTCAGTGTGCCTCCGGTTCCGGACAGTTTTTGGAAAATATAGCACGTTATCTTGGTGTATCACAGGATGAAGTTGGTTCACTATCTAAAGCTGCGGATGATCCGGAAGTCGTCAGTTCGATTTGTGCAGTGCTGGCAGAAACTGATGTAATTAATATGGTATCACGTGGAATATCAACTCAGAATATTCTTAAGGGAATTCATCTTTCTATGGCAGGCCGCCTGGTAAAATTATTAAAGTCGATTAAAGCCAAAGAAAGTACAGTTTTTGTTTCCGGAGGACTGGCACAGGATGTGGGATTACTGGCTGCCATAAGAGAGCAGGCAGTTGATCAAAATCTGATTGTAAAGGTGACCAGTAACTCGGACTCGATTTATGCCGGAGCTATCGGTGCTGCTATTTGGGGAGGGTTCCGTTATGAAAAACTTGGAAATCTAAAACAATTGGCAAAAGCCGCCTGAAAATAATTGTGCATCTGGTTTTACACAGACGAACAATTAAATTCGAAATTACAATTTATAAGCTTGAAATATTTCAAAAATCTTTAACCTTTTAGCACGAACCTTAAAATGGCATTAATGATAACAGAGGACTGTACAGTTTGCGATGCTTGTATAGAACCTTGTCCAAATGAAGCAATTACTGCAGGTGAAGAAATATTTGTAATTGATGCATTGCGCTGTTCAGAATGCATTGGTACAGATGAAGAACCGCAGTGCATTGAAGTATGCCCTTCAGACTGCATTATCCCAAATCCTGATTTTGAGGAGAGCGAGGATGAATTACAGGAAAAATACGAAATGATTCACGGTTGATAGTCTAGTAAAAAGTCATTATAACACCAATTATTGTTATTCCTGCGAAAGCTGGAGTCTATTCCCCGATCAGGTCGAGGACAAGCATTTCAGATACTTACAAGTTCCTGGATTCCCACTCCCCGATCAAGCCGAGGACAAGCTTCGTGGAAATGATAAGTATTTACGAAAGCAACACTGTTGAAATATACCTCAATTTACGTGAATGTAAAATACTCAAGCATGATTTGTGTCATTATAAATTATCCTCTAAGTCTGCAAAAACAGTCCAGAAAGTTTAATGATTGCAGTTTAGATCAAGTATTATGGTGCATACTGAGTATCTTTCCCCCTTTCTATTGGATCTTACGTACAGTATTGTTGCTGTATTCCGCCACATAGAGGTTTGTCCCGTCAGTCGTGATTTTGTATGGAGTATAAAATTGTGCACTCGTTCCTGTTGCATCGGAACTGCCTGCTGTTCCGGATCCCGCAACGGTTGTCACTACCCCTGTGGAAATTACGATCTTACGAATCTTATTACTGCTGGACGTAACATAGAGGTTGATACCGTCAGTTGTGATACCATATAGACTTTTAAAACGTGCGTCTGCACCTGTTGCATCGGTAGTCCCTGAACTATTATAAGTCCCGGCAAGAGTTGTCACTACACCGCTGGAAATTACAACCTTACGAATCGTATTTTTGCCGTCAGCCACGTAGATGTTGGTGCCGTCTGTAGTGACATCCTGCGGGTTATAAAATTTTGCGCTCGTTCCTGTAGCATCGGTAGACCCTATAATTCCCATAGTCCCGGCAAGAGTGCTAACGAATCCGCTGGAAATCACGATCTTTCGAATCGCACGGTTATCCCTGTCAGCAACATAAAGGTTTGTTCCATCCGTTGTAATTCCTATTGGATAATTAAATTGTGCGTTTGTACCTGTAGTATTATCGGTTGTTCCGCTACTCCCAGTCCCGGCAAGAGTTGTCACTACACCACTGGAAATCACGATCTTACGTATCTTATTGTTGCCGGTATCAGCAACATAAAGGTTTGTTCCATCCGTTGTAATTGCCTTCGGCTGTCTAAAGGTTGCACTTGTTCCTGTTGCATCGTTGCTTCCACTAGTTCCTGCAGTTCCCGCAAGAGTCGTCACTACCCCGGTTGAAATGACAATCTTGCGGATCGTGTGGTTTCCATTTTCAGTTACATAGAGATTCGTTCCGTCCGTAGTGATTCCGGCTGGGGTGTCAAATTTTGCACTTGTTCCTGTTGCGTCAGTGTAGCCGGATGTGCCCCCTGCAAGAGTAGTCACTTCTGTAGAGAGGCTCAGAGCAGTCCCCTGGATTGCACCACCTAAGAGTGGGTTGGTGGGTGTAGCACTGACTTCTGATGAAAGAGAGCCTGTGCTGGCAGCGTCAACCGCGGCAACTTTATAATAATAAGTTGTATCATTGCTCAGACTTGTATGTGTGTAATTATCATTCGTTATGCTAGTAATAGCAGAACTGGAAGAAGTGATCCCGCTGGAAGTTCCCCAGTAAAGAGTGTAACTGGCAGCACCACTGACGTTGTCCCAATCCAGTGAGTTCTGGGTATTTCCAGCAGTTACAGATAAGTTTGCAGGTACAGAAAGAACAGGTGATACACTAACCTCAGATGAAAGAGATCCTGTGCTGGCAGCGTCAACTGCGGCAACTTTGTAATAATAAGTACTGCCGTTACTCAAGCTCGTATGCGTGTAATTGTCGGTTGAGATACTGGTAATGGAAGAACTGGATGAAGTGATTCCACTGGAAGTACCCCAGAAAAGAGTGTAGCTCGCCGCGCCGCTGACTGCGTCCCAGTCCAGTACCGCTGTTCCGGTAGTTGCTGTGGCGCTCAAATTTGCCGGCGCCGAAAGCGTGCTCGAAGAACTACCTCCGGAATCTGCAGTGGGCGTGGCATTGACCTCGCTGGTGAGTGTGCCAGTTCCGGAAGAGTTAACTGCTGCAACCTTGTAGTAGTAAGTTGTGCCGTTGCTCAAACTTGTGTGTGTATAAGAGTTTGTACTTATTGAAGCAATTGAGGTGTCACTGGAGGAAACACCGGAGGATGTTTTCCAGAAAAGTGTGTAGCTAGATGCTCCACTGACCGCACTCCAGGATAGAGCTACTTGACTGCTGCCAGCAGTCGCTGTTAAAGCGGAAGGCGTAGAAAGAGTACTGTCTGCGCTTTCTTCGATTCCGCAAGCTGCGAGATACAGTGCGAATGATAATAATAATGATATGCTAAACAGTTTTTTACATGTCTCTGTATGGCTGGTCATAAGCTCTCTCCTTCTTAATGTGAGTCAGTTATTGGGAATAGTCTGTGCTGATTCTGTGAGGAAAGTTTAGGATCTGTATCCCAAGCAGACAAGTTATTTATTGGCAGGAATTGGGAGTAAATAACCTAACACTTTGAAATAATTACTAATTATACAATATTATATATTGGCAGGAATTGGGATGAATTTTATATCATACTGATATTACTCTATATATAATTTGTTGCAAATTCGTTTAAAATTAAATTTAAACAAACTGGAGACACATGCTTTTCATAGAATAATGAAGTGCTGTATTAAAGAGAATGTTTTTGCTGAAGCTGATTAAAAAGATTAAGTGCAGAATTCAGTTTTTGGCGTTGCTCATCATCAATTGGAGCATTATCAAGAACATACTGCACAGTCTGCAGAACTTTTCGCCAACGTGGGTGTTGGGGAAGAGTTGCGAGTGTGAGATATTTTTCCAGCCCTCTGGCTCTCCAGGCACCAGTGGCTTCAAGGTGGGTTCCCCATGTTTTGCTTTCCTGTGCTAAATCAATAATACTTAGCTGACTGGCTTGTTCCCAGACAAATAAAGTGGTAGTAACTAAAGCAACCAGTGCTTCACGAGGCAACCGACGTTCCTTTTCTTCGGTGAGCAGACGAGTACTCAGGTATTGTGAAAGCTTCAAATGCACTGAAATTCTGGCCAGCAACTCCTGTTTTTTAAGCGGTTTACACAAATAATCATTTGCTCCACTAGCATATCCGTTAGCAATATCTTCGTCTCCATTCAGCGCTGTCAATAATAATACAGGTAACTCTTCCTGAGAGTAGTGCTCCCGAATCAGTTCACATAATTCCAGCCCGTCCAGTCCAGGCATTAGTACATCCAGTAAAATCAGATTTACTTTAGATTGCGCCAGCAGGTCTAAAACTTCTTGACTTTCTGTACAGAAAGTTACCTGAAAATCTTCTGTTGACAAATAACCTCTGATGACATGAAGGTTTGTGATGTCATCATCCACTGCCAGGATATGTAAACCTTTCCCCTTGAGTGGAATTAAATTTTCGACTTCTTGATCCATTTCAGGAGCAACTGTTTCCAGAATTGTTGAGCTGGCCGAATCTTCAACTTTGGAACCTTGCGGAATTATACTTAAACTGCTTTGAGCCAGCGGAAGCGTAAAACTAAAAACACTACCTTTTTCGGAAGATGCATCAAGCCAGATCTTACCCGCATGGGCCTCTACCAATTCTTTACAGATACTCAATCCAAGACCCAGACCCATTGTAATTCCGGCATTGCTTTCTCCCTGATCAAATGCTTGAAAAATTTTTTCCTGCTGACCTGGAATAATTCCTGAGCCTGTATCAACAACCTGTATCAGAATATAATTGTCTTCTGTAGTAGCAGTGACACTAATGCTTCCGTTTGTAGTGAATTTAATTGAGTTTTCTACCAGGTTGAACAACACCTGCTGCAGCCTGTCCGGATCAGCGTAAATACTTGGTAAATTAGGAGGTACCAGGTTGTCCAGGCGAATGTTCTTGTTATTGAGTTGTGGAGAACTTTGTCGCAGCACATTTTTTGCCAAGGCATGAAGATTTACCTCACTCAGCTTCATATTCAGCTTAGTGTTTCGGATTGCCGATAAATCGAGCAGGTCTCCAACCAGACGATTGACGCGTCTGATGCTGGACAAGGCCAGCTCCAGCATTTTTCGCTGCTCATTAAACAAAGGGGCTTGCAGCGATTCCTGAACAGTTTCCATTAGTCCGCTCACCACATGCAGCGGTGTACGCAGTTCATGGGAAGTGTTAGCCAGTAGTTGATCCTTGAATTGATTTTTTTCCTGCAGTTGTCTCACACTTTCTTGATGCGCATTAAGAGCATCTTTTTGAGCAAGTTCTTTTTCCCGGCGTAACTTTCCTGCTCGTACTGCCAGTGCCAGAGAGAGAAAAATAATTTCCAGAAATGAGCTAAATTGAAAAATGGTATAACCTCCGGTTTTGACTTCCAAAAAACCTAAAAATACTAAAGTAATCCCCAAAAGAGCAAGGGGCGGAAAACTTCGGGCCAGTACAAAAAAACGTGCTGAGACATCTCCTTTCGACAAGTACTGAACAGAAACCACAATGATTGTGCAAGTTGCCAGGATTAAGGCCAACATCAACACGAATGGATTAACACCTGGAATTAGAGGTACATAAATAGAGCAAATGGAAATAAACTTTAAGATGTTAATGAAGCGATGCGTTAATGGAGAAAGCTGTTGTGTTTGAAGAAAAGATTGTGTTGTACTGAGTGCAAAAAAAATATACAGACTAACTGAAAAACCAAATACTGTGACTCCCCAGTCCAGATTAGCGGGAAATAAAAGTAAGCCTGCATATCCATTTATTGTAAAAGACATCATCATGGTCGCAAGTGTTAATAAAGTGTAATCTAAATACACTCTTTCCCTGAGATTTATAAAAAGGAATAAAGTATAGAGCATCATTCCTCCCATTGCTCCATAATAGACGCCGTGCATTAACTGTTTCGTTTGTTCCTGCTTTGCATAAACTTTTTCGGCAAGCATCCACAATGAAATAAATATCTGGCGGTCATTGGATACATGAAAGTAAAGAGTCGAGTCTTGACCTGAAAGATCATCCAGCTGAAACAATGGAAGGCGAAAATTTTCTGTTCTCTGCTGAATTGGAGTCTCTGTTCCTCTGCTGATCCGTCTGTAGCCTTGTTCCCCCTGCTTGATATACATATCAAACTGGGTTAAGAACGGGTGGTTGTTTTCTATCACCCAGTTGGAAACATCTGTCTGGTTCTCAATTCTCAGCTTTATCCACCAGGAAGAAGATGAATTTCCTAGCTTAAAAATAATTTTATTAATCTTTTTGAATTGAGAACTCCATGCGGCGGAAGAGACTTGATCGATCGACCAGGAATTTGACGGATCCTCAGCCAGTTCCAGGAAAAGTCCTGGATAATAGCTTTTCTCTTCTTCATTCAGTACCAGGTGTGATGACGCATCTAAGGCAGGAAGCACCCAAAAAAAAAGTAAAATAACTGAAAACAAGAGTCGAAAATAGTATCTCAACATCTTCAAATCAATAAGCCAAAATTTGAGAGTGAACTAAAATTAAATAAACATAAATCAAGAGAGTATACTAGAATTGGGAGATTAGCAATTATATTTCAGAACAGTTGTGATCGGTTTGAGTTTAATTCAAGTATTCCAGAACACACTTTGTGTCTCTTTCAAGCAGTTCATAAAATTTTAAATTATGACCGAGATCCGGACTGGCCCGGTGTCGCAATTCGTGAACCAGAGTACTCAATAACTGTGTTACTTTGGGCCAGCCAAAAAACCAAAAATTTGAGCGGTGAATCTTGATCTGCTCTTCTCCCCAGTAAACTCCTGCTTCTCCGTATTGGATCCAGTTCTTATGCACCGGACGTTCTCTAGTATAGCGAATAGGTACAGTCCGAATTATGACTTTCATGTTTGATGGGAAACAGGGGATTGCTAAAAGACCTTCTGCGTATTTCATAACCTGTTGTTGCCTGGTGTCTGTATTCTCGAGGAAAGGCTCAAGCAGGTGCCAACGATCCAGAACAAAAAAAATCGTTCCAGCAAAAAGTAGAAGAGCTATCAACCAATGTGCAGCTTTAGATAAAGTTGGTTTTGTAGCAGCAGATTTGTCCAGATGTCTTTGTTTCCATTGCAGCCACTCTCTCCATTCCTGTTGCAGGTTATTGATTTGCTCAAATTTCCGTGATTCAGGAATCTTTTCCAGGGAGTTTATGTTTTGCGGTAACTCTGGAATTTGGAAAAACAAATGTTCACTACAATTTTGGCATTGAATTCTTACAAAGCGCTCCCCTGCTTTGCCTGCCATTGGTATAAGTTTGAAATTTTCTTCAGCACAGGAAGGACAGTGCAGTGTCACATCTTCATCAGTAGAGCTGACGTCAGAGGTCATTGAATTTGGTAGCTTGTTTTAGAATTACTGTTAGCTTAATTCCTTCATGGTCTGTGATGCAATGATTAGTTTTTGGACTTCAGATGCGCCCTCATAGATTCTTAGTGCCCGTATTTCACGATAAAGCTGCTCAACTGCAAATCCGGAGACCACTCCAGATCCGCCAAATATTTGCACAGCATCATCGATGACACGCTGTGCGGCTTCAGTAGCATATAGTTTGGCCATGGCAGCTTCACGGGTAATTCTTTCTGCACCATTGTCTTTAGTCCAGGCTGCACGGTAAATCAACAGTGCACTGGCGTCAATATCGAGTGACATTTCACCAATTTTTGCTTGAATCAGTTGCAGTTTACTCATAGGTGCGCCAAACATCTGTCTGCTTTTTACTCTTTCAAGTGCTTCATCAAGAGCATGACGGGCAAATCCCAGGGCTGCAGCGCCAACGGTAGAACGAAAAATATCCAGAGTTGCCATTGCCATTTTGAAGCCTTCTCCAATCTTACCAACTTGTTGAGCTGCCGGAATTCTGCAGTGCTTAAAGCGGAGTCTGGCTAATGGGTGTGGAGCTATAACTTCAATCCGTTCTACTACTTCCAGTCCTGGAGTATCAGCATCTACAACAAATGTACTGATGCAACTTGTTCCGGAAGATTCAGCTGTTTTGGCAAAGACAGTATAATAATCCGCAATGCCTCCGTTTGAAATGAGTGTTTTTTCTCCATTCAGGATAAAAAAATCGCCATCAAATTCTGCAGTTGTAGTTAAGGCTGCTGCATCAGAACCGGCCTGTGGTTCAGTTAGAGCAAAAGCTGCTATTTTTTTTCCAGCACCGACATCCGGCAGATATTTTGCCTGCAGCTCATCAGAACCAAAGAGCGAAATAGTACCACTGCCAAGACCTTGCATCGCAAAGACAAAATCTGCAAGACCACAAAAACGAGCCAGTGTTTCTCGTATCAGGCAAAGTGAGCGTACGTCAAATTTGGAATAAACTCCGCCATATATTTTTGGTACACAATAATTTAACCAACCGCCTTCTGCTAATTCGAGAACTAACTGACGGCAGGTTTGATCAACATTTGAAGATTCATTAGAAATGTCCGCCAATTTGCTCTTTGACCACTCCTCTAATTGCAGAACTAAATCTCTGTGTTTGTTATCAAAAAAAGGCCAATTTAAATAACTGTGATCAGACATTAATCTCCTTCAAAGACAGGTTTTTCCTTTTTGACAAAAGCTTCGTAAGCCCTGACAAAATCCTGAGTCTGCATACAGATGGCTTGAGCTTGTGCCTCTGATTCAATGGCCTGCTCGATACTCATATTCCACTCCTGATTGAGCATCGTTTTTGTTATTCCATGCGCAAAGTTGGGACCTTCTGCCAGTTTAGTAGCCATTGTCCGGGCTTCTTTCAGCAGGTTTGCGGAGTCATGCAGTTGATTAAAAAAACCCCAGCGTTCTGCCTCTTCTCCTTTCATGTTACGTCCTGAAAACAATAATTCAGCAGCACGTCCCTGACCGATTATCCGGGGAAGCATGGCACAGGCTCCCATGTCACAACCAGCTAAACCTACTTTTGAAAATATGAAAGAGACTTTGGAATTTGGTGTTCCAAGCCGGATGTCACTTGCCATGGCAAGTATAGCTCCGGCACCAACGCAAATTCCATCAACTGCAGCAATTACAGGCTGAGGACAGTTTCTGATTGCTTTTACCAAATCACCAGTCATTCTGGTAAAGGCCAGTAATTCCTTCATGCTCATTTTTGTCAACGGTCCAATGATTTCGTGGACATCACCTCCGGAACAAAAATTATTACCTGCACCTGTAATGACAACTGCTCTTATTTCTTCAGCATAAACAAGATCTCTAAATCTGTCACGCATTTCTGCATATGATTCAAAGGTCAAAGGGTTTTTTCTGTCTGGTCGGTTAAGAGTAATGGTAGCTACGTGTTGTTCGACAGACCAGAGAAAATGTTCTGGTGACTGTTCCAGACGGGTTGTTGTTTTTCCGAGCATAGTATTATCTCCTCAGTATTTATCAGGAATCTGTTATTAATACTTCAGTTGTTAAAGGGGATGACTGCAGTTGCTTCAATTTCAACCTTTGCTTTATCTTCCATCAGAGCAGTGACCTCTACAACAGACATAACTGGGTAATGTCGACCAATTTCTTCTCTATATTTTTGTCCTAATGCTTTCAATGATGCCAGGTATTCTTTTTTGGTGGTAATAAACCATGTCAATCTGGTAATGTGTTCTGCACTTGCATTTGCTGCACTAAGGATGGTCATGATATTGCGCAGAGCTTGTCCGGCCTGATCTGCAAAATCATCACTCTGGAAAGTACAAGTTTCGTCCCAGCCAATTTGTCCAGCAACAAAAATTTGACTGCCTGTAGTTAAAATTGCTTGTGAGTAACCCTTTGGAGTTTTCCAGCCTTCCGGAAGTATGTACTGCATATTATAATTTGTAAATTTTAATGTTAAAAAATTGTGAGTCAAAACAAATTAACTCATTAAAACGAAGTATTTCTGTCTTGCTAAGATTTACTTTTGAATCTTCAGCAATAATTGCCAGGTTGTTTTAAACCTTAGTATCCAGCAATGTTATACTCAACTGCCAGAATTCAATTTGACAGTGTTCTGGAGCACCTCTTTCAATCTGTTCAGTGAATTTACTAATTGGTTGATTTCAGCTATTTCCAAATCTTGTAATAGATTGCATAACCATGATTCATGTTCAGCCACCATTTTTTGAAAAAAATCACTTCCTTTGTCTGTTAACTGCACCAACTGTACTCTACCATCAACTGGAGATCTTGTATGTACAACAATTCCTGCCAGTACCATTTTGTTTACCAGCCAGGTTACATTACCATTTGTTACAATCATTTTTTCAGAAAGCTCTGATTTAGTAAGCGCCTCATTTGCTTGATCTAACACAGAGAGCAGATCGAATTGTGTTATAGTAATTCCAAAATTTTTATGTAGTTTTGTGCGTAGGTGACGTTCAATTTTTCCAGAGTTCTTTAATAAACCTAACCATAAACGTACGATTTGTTTTTTTTTAGAGTTCTGATTTGAACCAGTATGTTTAAATTTATTTTTCATTACATAACCTCCCCACCTGCAACAGGAACAGCTTGTCCTGTAATAGATTTAGAGTCGTGTTGACAGAGCCAGAATACTGTATTGGCGATTTCTTCAGGTTGAACAAAGCGTTTTTGAGGATTGTTTTGCAGCAGTTGCATTTGAACTTCAGCTTTGGTGTAGTTAGTCTTTTGGAAAATATTTTCAATTGCAGCTTCAGTCAGGGCAGTCTCTGTATAACCTGGACAAACAGCATTGACCGTAATTCCGTCAAGGGCGGTCTCAAGTGCTAATGCGCGAGTCAGACCAATAACACCATGTTTAGCTGCACAATAGGCTGAAACATAAGCGTAGCCTTTTAACCCTGCTGTACTGGCAATGTTGATGATACGACCCCATTTTTGTTTTCTCATCGAAGGAAGACAAGCCTGAGTGCAGTTAAAAACACCGTTTAAATTGACAGCAAGCATCGTGTTCCAATCTTCAAGACCCATTTTATGAAACGGTACAGAAATAGCGTTTCCGGCATTATTTATTAGAATATCAACTGTACCATGATTAGCAACAGCCTTTGCAAAGCCTTGTTCTACCTGATCAAGATCAGTGACATCTACAGACACAGCAAATGCCTGTTTTATTGTTTTTACTTTTTCCTGCAACCTGTCAAGTTTCCTCCCCATAATCGTTATTCGAGTTCCTTTTTCTGCCAGAGCATCAGTAATAGCTGCTCCAATACCGCTTCCTCCTCCGGTTATGACGACGTGTTTTTCTTGCAGTGTTTCCATTAAATTAGTGATTCTATTTCCAAGGCACGTTGTGTATTGATTTCCAACTGTTTCTTTCCTGCAAGATACTGAACCGGCCAGGCCTGATCAAGATAGCTATGTCGTGCTGCTGCATGTAAGGTCCAGTAAGGATTACTTAAATGCGGACGTGCAAGGCAGCACAAATCTGCTCTTCCGGCTGCAATGATGGAATTGACGTGGTCGGTTTCAAATATTGCTCCAACAGCAATTGTTGGTACATGTCCTTCATTTCTTATACGGTCCGAAAAAGGTGTTTGAAACATACGTCCATAGACAGGTTTTTCATTGATATTAGTTTGACCGGATGAGACATTAATAATGTCTGCACCAGCATCGTAGAACATTTTGGCAACCAAAACTGCTTCATTGTCATCAATACCTCCTTCTACCCAGTCGTGTGCAGAGATTCTTACTGAGATTGGCTTTTGTTCAGGCCAGACAGCGCGAATTGCTGCAAAAACTTCCAGTGGAAAGCGCATCCTGTTGGTTAAACTTCCTCCATATTCGTCCGTACGTTTGTTGGAAAGAGGTGTAATGAATGATGAAAAGAGGTATCCATGTCCGCAGTGAAATTCAAGCATATCAAAATCACATTCTTCTGCCATTTGAGCAGATGCTACGAATTGCTGTTGAATTTCCTGCATCTCTACTTTGCCTAGTTCATGTGGGATTTGATCTTTATAGGGTGCTGCAGAAGGGCCGACGACTGGCCAACCATGTTCCAAAGCCATATCCTGACCTTCCCACAGTATTTTTGTAGAACCCTTAGGTCCGGCATGTCCTAATTGTAAAGCAATTTTGGCCTGACTTTGCTGATGCACAAAACCAACAATCCTTTTCCAGCCATTTTGATGCTCTTGATTATACATGCCAGCACAACCGGGTGTTATGCGGGCCTCTTCTGAGACATGTGTCATTTCTGTAATAATTAAACCGGCACCTCCTATTGCACGGGATCCATAATGTACAAGGTGGAAATCATCAACCAGACCATTTTTAGAACTGTACATTGCCATTGGTGAAACAACAACACGGTTGACAAGATTCATTTTTCTCAGCTGAAATGGAGTAAACATTGGGGCAATAGGTGTTGGTGATGTTTTGCCGGTAGCATTTTTTGCAAATTCAGATTCCATACTCTCGAGCCAGCCTTTATCACGCAGACGCAGATTTTCATGACTTACTCGTTGACTTCTGGTAAGTAGACTGTAAGTAAACTGAGTAGTGGAAAAATTAGTATATCGGGGTAGATTTTCAAACCAGGCAGTACTGTTTCTGGCTGCATTTTGCAGTCGGAACACTTCAATTTCACGCTCTTCCTGGTATTTTTTGAAGGCATTTTGCAAATCAGTTTTCTGGTTGATGCACTCTGCAAGGCAGATACCGTCTTCAAATGCGAGCTTTGTCCCTGAACCTATTGAAAAATGTGCTGTGTGTACTGCATCTCCTAAAAGAACTATGTTTTTGTGATACCAGTGCTTGCAGGTTACTCTGGGGAAATTCATCCAGACTGAAGAACCTCGGAGATGCTTTGCATTTTCCATGAGAGAATTACCATCCAGATAATCGGCAAACAGATTTTCACAGTAAGCAATGGCTGCTTCCTTGCTCATCTTATCAAAGCCAAGAGCGCTCCAAGTTTCAGGTTCACACTCAACGATAAAAGTACTTAAATCTGCTGAAAAACGATATGCATGCGCCCAAATCCATCCTTTATCTGTCTTGATGATAATAAAAGTAAAGGCTTCAAATAATTTGTGGGTTCCAAGCCAGATAAATTTATTTCGGCGTTGATCAATATCAGGTTGGAAATATGCTTCGTGTTGTGTGCGGATTTTGCTGTTAATACCATCAGAGGCAACCACAAGATCATAATCTTCAAAAGAATCAGAATTGTCTATTTGTGATTCAAAAACCTGCTTGATGCCTAATTCGGCGGCACGTTCCTGTAAAATAGACAATAAACGCAAGCGGCCGATACCAATAAATCCGTGTCCTCCTGACCTGATGACTTCTCCGTGTATGTGTACATCGATGTCATCCCAATAGGCAAAACTGCGGCGGATTGTTTCAGCACTTTCCGGATCATTGGCCTGAAGATTCTCCAGAGTTTGATCAGAGAAAACTATCCCCCAGCCGAATGTGTCATGCGGTTTGTTTTGTTCCAGTACTGTAATATCATACTCAGGATTTCTTATTTTCATCGAAATGGCAAAGTAGAGCCCTCCCGGACCTCCGCCAATACAAACTATTTTCATTACATTTATCCGTATATCTGTGGTTAAAATTTAATTAATTATGCTCTCAGTATTTTCTGCAATTATAAGTTAATCTTAGTGCCTTCTGCTTTCAGTGATTTACGAATTGAGTATGTTTAGCAGGCAAAAAATATGACTGCAAATATTACGTGTGCGCCATCAGTCAGTACTAACGAAAAATCATACAAAAAATTGAATATAATAACTATTTGTGATTATATGCTATGAATTATGCTGCTGTTTTTAATAGTACTGTAATCCTAATCAACTGGTAGACCCAGCAACGTGTGATAGTATACTTTCGGATTATTGGATTGTCAATAAATATTTTAAATTTAAAATAAAATTATCGCAATGATCTAAACTCTACAAATAATTTATGTGGTGAAAAATTAATTAAGTAAAATAATCTTGCGTTTAATAGACCTTTTTAAGGAAAATGCGGGTATTGTTTATTTTGTCAGGTTTATTTATATTTAATAAATTTGAAAGCAGATCTTTTATACATCAGAATTGGAGGAACTCATGTCGGTTAGTGTTGAAGAAACAATAAAATCAATTGGAATGAAAGATTCCTCTTTATTCAGGCAGCAGGTTTATATTAATGGGGAATGGTCTGATGCAGACAGCGGAGAAACTACAGAAATAACTAATCCAGCAAACGGGAAGGTATTAGGTACTGTACCGAACTGCGGAGCCTCTGAGGCCAAACGTGCAATTGAAGCAGCCAATGCTGCCTGGCCGGAATGGCGTTCAAAAACTGCTAAAGAACGTGCTGTTATCATGCGTCGCTGGTATGAGCTGATGCTGGAGAATCAAGAGGATCTTGCTCGCTTGATGACTGCGGAACAGGGGAAACCTTTGTCAGAGTCACGAGGGGAAATTGCTTATGCGGCCAGTTTTATTGAATGGTTTGGAGAAGAAGGAAAACGCTTATATGGAGATACAATTCCGGCACATGCCCCAGATAAACGAATTGTAGTAATAAAGCAGCCGATTGGAGTTACTGTTGCAATCACCCCCTGGAATTTTCCTGCAGCCATGATTACCAGAAAAGCTGCACCGGCATTGGCGGCAGGATGTCCGATGGTTATAAAGCCGGCACCAGATACACCATTTTCTGCTTTTGCTCTTTGTGAGTTGGCAGAACGTGCTGGAGTACCAGCAGGTATTCTTAGTACAGTTACAGGAGATGCAGTAGGCATAGGTAGTGAATTTACCGGAAATCCGATTGTCAGGAAATTAAGTTTTACGGGTTCAACCGGAGTTGGCAAACTGCTGATGAAACAATGTTCTGGAACTGTAAAGAAACTTGCACTTGAACTGGGTGGAAATGCGCCTTTTATTGTGTTTGACGATGCAGATCTTAGAGCGGCTCTGCCTGGTGCAATGGCAAGTAAGTTCAGAAATGCAGGACAGACCTGCGTGTGTGCAAACAGGATAATGGTGCAGAGTAAGGTTTATGATCAATTTACGGAAATGCTGGCTAAGGCAGCACAAGACTTAAAGGTTGCAGACGGTTTTGAAGATGGAGCAGAACAGGGGCCGTTGATTAATGAAGCAGCAATCACAAAAATTGAAAGTCATGTTGAGGATGCTCTTGCCAAAGGTGCAAAGTTACTTGCAGGTGGTCATCGACACAAACTTGGTGGAACCTTTTTTGAGCCAACAGTACTATCCGGAGTAACAACAGATATGCTGGTTGCCAAAGAAGAAACTTTTGGACCAATGGCACCTGTTTTTAAATTTGAGACTGAAGAAGAGGCCATCGCCCTGGCAAATGATACCGAATTTGGTTTGGCTGCCTATTTTTATAGTCGAGATATTGGCCGAATATGGAGAGTCTCGGAAGCCCTTGAATATGGAATTGTTGGTGTAAATGAAGGAATAATTTCCACTGAAGTAGCTCCTTTTGGCGGAGTCAAAGAATCCGGAACAGGGCGTGAAGGTTCTAAATACGGAATCGAAGATTACCTGGAATTAAAGTATATTTGCATGGGTGGTATTAACAGCTAAACTCAGTCAATACTAATTTAAGAGAATACTCGGAAGAGGAAATTGCGTGCAGATAAATCTTGAATTAATGGGGCCTCTGGTAGACTATCTACCTGACTCAGAGTGTGGGCAGACAAAAATGTCACTCAATGATGAAAGTACAATTGCCGATTTGCTGAGTCTGCTGAAAATAAAACAAAGAGTTGCGGTAGCAGTAAACGGTGAGCAGGAAAAAGAAATGAAAGATTTGCTGAAAGATGGTGATAACGTCATGGTTTTTACCAACGTCAGCGGAGGATAGTTTTAAAATATTAATAATCAACTATAAGGAGAAGTTATGCCTAAAGGCTATACCGGAAAAATATTACATGTGAATTTGACTCAGGGTGAACTGATAATTGAAGAACCTGAGGAACAATTTTATCGGACCTATATGGGAGGCAGTGCCTTGGGAATGCATTATGTGCTGAAGGAAACTTCTGCAGGTGTGGATGCCTTAAGTCCGGAAAATGTACTGGCCTTGTGTACAGGAGTGGTTACTGGAACACCTATCTCCGGTCAAAGCCGCTTAACTGCTGTTGCAAAATCACCACTGACCGGCTGCATTGGAGATTCGCAGGGTGGAGGATTTTTTCCTGCACAAATGAAATTTTCAGGATTTGATGCAGTAATCATCAAAGGTAAATCTCCTAAACCGGTTTTTTTGTGGCTGCATAATGGCGAAGCTGAATTACGTGATGCTGCACATTTATGGGGACTGACTACTGGTGATGCAGAAGACAAGCTCAAAGAAGAACTGGATGACAAGCGCATTGAAGTCCTGCAGATAGGTCCGGCAGGAGAAAATCTTGTAAATTATGCTGCACTGATCAGTATGAGCAACAGGGCCAATGGACGAACAGGAATGGGTGCAGTGATGGGTTCAAAAAACCTCAAAGCAGTTGTGGTTAGAGGCAAGCAGAAACCTGAAATTGCAGACCCTGACACATTTAAAGAACTGCAAAAGTGGGGTACTGCCAACCTCGAGGCCACAGGCATGGACGGTTTTGGAAAATATGGGACACCGAGTGTTACCACACCTCAGGACAAAGTGGGGGGACTGCCAACCTATAATTTTAACAGTGGAACTTTTGATCAGGCTGCTGAAATAGATGGAGTCAAGTTATATAAAGAGCGTTTACGTGGTCATGAAAGAGATGAACAGAATCGTTTTGGCAGGGATACTTGTTTCAGTTGTACAGTAAAATGTAAACGTGTGACACAAATCGATGAAGGGCCTTATAAAACTGAGGCAAAATACGGAGGCCCTGAATACGAAACAATTGCAACATTTGGAAGTTATTGTGGAGTCAGCGAGATGGATGCCATTATCCGTGCCAATGCATTGTGTAACATGTACGGTATGGATACGATTACCTGTGGTGCCACAATTGCCTGGGCCATGGAATGTTGGGCTGAAGGTAAGTTGTCAGCAGAAGATACCGGCGGCATTGAACTGGTTTACGGAAATGCAGAAGCAATGGTGCAAATGACAGAAATGATTGCTAAATGTGAGGGCTTTGGAAAAATACTCGCCAAAGGTTCACGTAAAGCAGCCGAAATTATTGGTCGCGGAACGGAGGAATATTTGATTACGTGTAAAGGTCAGGAAGCTCCGGCTCACATGCCGCAGGTTAAACGAAGTCTCGGTATTGTTTATGCTGTCAATCCTTTTGGGGCAGATCATGAGTCCAGCGAACATGATGGCTCATACAAGGCCTTTCCAGAGAGGATGGAATATATTGGTCTGACGAAACCACAGGAAAAACTTGCGTTGAATAAAGAAATGATGCGTTTTGCAATGGTCACCCAGCATTTATTTAGTGCGATCGACAGTCTTTCAGTGTGTTCTTTTATTTATGGTCCTGCGTGGCAACTTTATGGTGCGGATAAGCTGGTGGAAGTGGTTAATGCTGTCACCGGATGGGATGTTGATATTGAAGAATTATTAGAGGTCGGTGAGCGTCGTCTCAATATGCTGAGAGCTTTTAATTCACGTGAAGGTATTGGCCGTGAGTCTGATACACTACCCAAAAAGATGTTTAAACGTCCATTAGAAGGCGGCAGGTCAGATGGATATGCCTTGGATGAAGAAGAGTGGGAAAGAGCACTTGAAGATTATTATCGTCTCTGCGAATGGGATGTAGAGACAGGGCATCCTTCACTAAAGAAGATGGAATCACTTGGTCTGGGCTGGGTAGTTGCTGAGAATGAAGCACTCTCACAAGTTGTTAGCTGAGACTGATAATCAGTTGGAATAATCAACAAACAAAACGGGTGAATTTGTGGCGAATCAAAGCAGACGTCCACTGACAGAATCAAGTTCAGTGCAAGATGAGTTCTGGAATCAGGATGTACTAAAAGAAGTACACACCAGAAGTCCACAAATGCTCAAGACATTTGAAAAGGTCAAGTCTGTGGCTCCAACAAAAACTACAGTTCTGCTGCAGGGAGATACCGGAGTTGGTAAAGGCATGGTAGCCAAACTGATTCACCAGCACAGCAGTCGAAAAAATGAGGCTTTTGTACATGTCCATTGTGGTGCATTGCCGGAAACTCTGGTAGAGAGTGAATTGTTCGGTTATGAAAAAGGTGCTTTTACGGGTGCAGTAAAACGCAAGCTTGGACGTTTTGATAATGCACAGCGGGGTACTATATTTCTGGATGAGATTAATACAATTTCCGGAACAATGCAGATAAAATTGCTTCAAGTTCTGCAGGAACGTATTTTTCAGCGTGTTGGCGGAGAAGCACCTATTGAGTCTGATGTTCGTGTGATTGCCGCATCCAATTCAGATTTGCAGCAATTGTGTGACGATGGCTATTTTCGTAAAGATCTCTATTACCGCCTCAGTGTATTTCCTCTGGAAATACCCTCATTACATCAACGCTCCGAAGACATTCCTGAGTGGATTGATTATTTGATTGACTGGTTTAACAGGCTTTATTTTAAAGAAATACAAGGTGCAGACCCTCTGGTTGTCAAGGCTCTTGTGGAATATTCCTGGCCTGGAAATATTCGAGAATTAGAAAATGTTATTGAAAGAGCATATATTCTTGAAACAACACCAGTTCTCATGCCTGAGAGTTTTCCGCAGGAATTATTTTCTACAGCAAATAATACTGCTGAAGTCTCACTGGACATTACCCAGACTCTTGCAGAAGTCCGTCGGCAAAGTATGGAGCAGCTTGAAAGACAGTATCTTAAGGAACTGCTGAGAAAACATCAGGGGCGTATAAATCGCTCTGCTGAAACAGCTGGCATCACGACAAGACAGCTTCATAAACTTCTCAGAAAACACGTAATCCGCAAAGAAGAATTCAAGCCTGCTTTTACTTCATCTACAAATAAATAAGTGAACATCTTCGGAACGCCTATTGTTTATGCAAAACTTATGGGTATTTTGCGCAGATGATTAGTTTGTTCTTTCACGGAGATCATGTTGGGAATTATTCTTGGTATAACAGGTGAACAAAATTTTGCTCCGCGGATGCAGATGGTTCATTATGATGTGCTGAAATATCTATCTCGTCCAATATGTCTGTTATTGATTGTTGCAGGATTATAAACTTTTTTCACGGGCATCTTCAAAGCCATATCATATTCGTTAAAGTCATGAATTTGTTATCCTAAACATGACATCCAAGACTATTCTTCAAGAGAAATCTTCAATACTCATCATTAGCTGGATTTGCATTGCAGAAATCCTGACTATGCAGGGTGTTTTCACGTTTTCATCCATGCTTCCATTTTTCTTAGAAGAATGGAAGATTGACAGTGTTGATGCAGGCTGGATCAGCGGAATCTACTATGGCTCCTACATGATATCAGTCATGATCCTGGTCAGTCTAACAGATTGGATTGATGCCAAAAAAGTATATATTAGCGGTGTGTTGATAACACTTATAAGTTGTATCGGTTTCGCTCTGTTTGTAGATGGTTACTGGTCAGCCATGCTCTTCAGAACCTTGGGTGGAATAGGTCTGGCAGGAACTTATATGCCCGGACTTAAAGCTCTGACAGATCGGCTGTCAGGGCCAGCCAGGATTCGTGCGACATCTTTTTACACTGCCTCTTTTGGAGCTGGGACTGCACTATCATTCTTGATTGGAGGTTCAATCCTGAAATGGTTTCCGTGGCAAACTGCTTTCTGGATTGCAGGCTTATGCGCCTTGCTGGCACTGTTGATTGTAATTAAAGTTTTGGAAAACCGTCCAAATCAAGTTGGATCTCGTACAGGTCTGCGAACACTTGATTTCAGGCCGGTATTAAAAAACTCTAAAGCAATGGGATGGATTGCCTGTTATTCTACTCACAATTATGAGCTGTTTGCATTCCGTTCCTGGATTGTCGTCTATCTGGTTTTTGCACTTACTGGCGTTTCTGAAGGCTTGTTCATTCAACCATCAGTAATTGTTTTCTTTGGTGTTTTACTTGGAATGCCGTCCAGTGTTATCGGCAATGAACTGTCAATGCGTTACGGTAGGACCCGTGTTGTCGTAAGTATTATGTGTTTCTCTGCAGTTTTGGCAGTTGTTGTCGGAAACAGTATAGGTCTTTCTGCACCGTTACTGATAGTTCTTGTACTTGTTTATGGATGTTTTGTAACTGGTGATTCTGCTTCAATAACATCAGGCGTTATTGAGAGTGCTTCAGAGGAAAATCGTGGTGTCACAATGGCGGTTCATTCAAGTATCGGTTTTATTGGTTCCTTCCTGGGGCCCATTGGTTTTGGTATGGTACTTAATGCTTTTGGAGGTCATAACAGTTCTGAGGCCTGGTTTTGGGCATTTGCATCGACAGGAGTCATTTTATTGCTTGGCCCCCTTTTTATAGTAATGCTCAGGATAATTAGAAAACAGTAATATTCACAATATTTACTGCCTGTTTGTAAGAAGATATTGGTTGCCACAGTCATAGGAAACAACCATTTTTGTAAAACTTACGTACTATTTTAATTTATCTTGTAAATCCAATAGATGAACCATTCAGACGAGGAGAATTCAGTCCGGTAGAGAAATTTGAAAAACACGAATTACATGTTTAAAAAAACGTTTTCGCACCACGATAACATTTGTTTGGGTTATTACTATTCATAAAACAATAACAAATATTGAACGTCTCAGACAAATTCTTTTAATAAATAAATTTATTTGATAATTTACACTTGCCTGTCAGTTGTATTGATTCGTTGTTCCAGATACTTTATAATGAATCACGTTAAAATCTCATTAATTCTAAACTGAAACAGGAAATTATGTCAGTTCTCATTGATAACAATACAAAACTACTTGTACAGGGAATTACCGGTTCACAGGGGATGCTGCACACGCGTGGCAGTCTCGATTATGGAACAAATGTTGTTGCCGGAGTTACTCCGGGAAAAGGTGGGCAGGATTTTGAGGGGGTGCCGATTTTTAATACAGTTCTCGAAGCAGTAAAAGCTACAGGTGCAAATGCCTCGATGATTCTAGTGCCGCCTCCATTTGCTGCAGATGCAATAATGGAAGCTGCTGAAGCGGAAATCCCATTGATAGTTGCCATTACTGAAGGAATTCCAGTCTTGGATATGGTGAGTGCAGTCTCTTTTGTCCGGCAAAAAGGTTGCAGACTGATAGGCCCTAACTGTCCTGGAATAATCACTCCTGGTCAGAGTAAAATAGGTATCATGCCTGGACCAATCCATAAAGCTGGCCCGGTAGGTGTTGTATCACGTTCAGGAACATTAACTTATGAAGCAGTTGGTCAACTCAGTAGAGTTGGTTTAGGTCAGTCCACCTGTATCGGAATTGGCGGAGATCCGGTAAATGGAACTAACTTCATTGATTGTCTGAAACTTTTTCAGGATGATCCGCAAACAGAATCAATCGTTATGATTGGAGAAATTGGTGGAGATGCAGAAGAACAGGCAGCAGATTTTGTCAAAGAATATGTGACAAAACCAATTGTAAGTTTTATTGCCGGACAGACTGCACCTCCAGGACGCAGAATGGGACATGCCGGCGCAATTATTTCCGGTGGCAAAGGAACTGCTGATGAAAAAATGAGTGCGCTGCAGGAAGCAGGAATTCATGTTGTAAAAACTCCGGCAGAAATTGGTGAAAAAATGCTTGAAGCAATGCAACAGGTCTAAAAAATCTTTAAGACAGAAGTTTTCGGAAAGATCTAAACTTAGCTTAGTGTGACGGATTGATTAAGATTCTGTTGAGGATGGGAGCCAGCGGGAAGTGCAGTGAAGATTGCGTTTTGAATGCGGGGGTCTGTTTGCAAAGTTGAGATTATTTTTTCGATATTTTTGTATTCGAAATATTTGCAAAAAATTGAGAGATACAACTGATTGATCTTTCTTTCTGTTGCCGAGCCATTCCTTGTTTCAACTTCTACAATGCGTTTTGCAATTTCGTTGACCAACCAGGGCATTTCTTCAAATTTATTGCGAAACAAACTAAAAATTTCTGCAAATACTTCTATCAAAGAAACAGAAAACTCTTCATTGAGAGCCTCAGGTTCTATGTGATAATAACTGCTGACCCGTTGTTTAATATGTTCCAGCATCCTGCCCTGGAGCATATTTACCAGCAACTGCATAGAATGAGTTACATCACATTCTGGTTCGCCCGATTTTGCATCGGTAAGCGAATCCAAACAATCAGCAATAACCCGAGTATACGGGCTGATAGTTGTCATGTTTTACTAAAGACCAAAAGAAAATCTAGAAAAAAGATATTCTCAGGGTGGTTTGTCCGAAAGAGTTAAGAAGTAAGTTTGATCGTCAACTGACTTCAAAGTTTCTAAGAATCTTATACCACGTTATGAAGCTTGCTGATAATATGCAAGACCATTGGGAAAAATATTCTACATTTATTTTCTAATCAAAAGTTGTGCAAGCCGCACACCATTATTTTTCTGCCGTATTCATCAAGCTAGTCTGTTGCCTGAAACATTTATATTGGTGCAGATTTAGTTGCATTTCGCAATCATTTCCGGTTGATCTTCCCAGGTATCAATTGTGACAACTCGATATCCGCTGTAACAAATCAGCTGCGATTGACGGTAACAGTAAAAAACATGCTGAGGACATGAAAGATATTGATTGCTGAGTGAAGGCGGCCTGTTCCTTAGAGAAACTTTATTGGAACAACCTGCAATCATTAAAGTCAAGAGAATGAAAAGCAAACGTGACATTTCATGCTTTTATAATTAACCGGACTGGTTGGTGATCAGAAGCTGCTGTTTTAGTATTCACAGAAATTTCTTTAATCTGCGGAATTAAGTTTTTACTGAGAAAAAAATAATCACGGCAATGTGGACCATTTTTCCATTGTTTGTGATCAAATATCCCACAAGTAGGAGTGCGTGAAATTGCCGGGTGAAGAACATCCCAGGCATCAACTAAATCTGAAACATTATTAGCAAATGGCGCAGTCATTTGTTGATATGACTTACTGTCTGGTGTGAAGTTGAAATCACCGCAAATAATCATTTTTTCCGGACGTACCAGCAGTTCAAATGGAGTATCTGGCAGGTCAATACCGGGTTCATGAAATTGTGAAGAGGCTTCTACATGCAGTTCACGCAAACGTTGAACTTGAGCCAGTTGCTGTTTCTCAGAAAAAAATTCGAGATGTGTGTTCATCAACCTGAATGCACCTGAGGTACTGGGGATTATGAGCTCAGAGGTTTGTCTGGATAAAAATTTTGCAGCTGGATCGGCCGGTGAAGGAAGCAGGTGGTGCAGCACTTGAGTTGGTGTACGGCGGGTTAGTATCAAATTGCCAAATTGCTTCCGGACCCCGTTATGACCTCCGACGCGGTCATGTGCGGCCCCAAAAAAAGATTCATATTCCGGAAATAGATTTTGCAGTTCAGCAAATTGATCACAACCACCGTCAGTTGCGGGATAATTTCTTGATATTTCCTGCAGGCAGAGTATGTCCGGCAAACCGTCAATACGGATTTGCTGAGCGATTCTTGTTAAATCAATAACTCCGTCTACACCTTTTCCGTATTGAATATTCCAACTTACAATTGTCAGCATGTTACAATTAAAAAATGTTATTTTAATTTGTAGTGTAAAAAAAGTTATTCTAAATTATGGGAGTTCATCATCTTTGCAATTGCTATTCAAAGATGAACGGAAACTATTGAATTTAGTTCAATAGTTGAGCAACACAAACTATTAAATACTTTGGACTCCAACTACGTTTTGGCCTTTTAGTTCCTTTAATGTTACCCGCAGCAGTTGATTTCTTAAATCAGGACCGTTTAGATCTTCCAGCACCACACGTATATAATTATCCGTGTAGCCACTGATTGTACCGTCAGGTTTTCGTGCTTCCCAAAGCACGTTTCTAGTTTGAGCTAAAAACCGCTGATTAAAAGTGCGGCGCTTTTTGCTACTCAAAGAACGTAATATTTCACCGCGCCTCTGCTTAACTTGTGGATTTATTTGTGCTTCCATCCGGAATGCAGGAGTTCCTTCACGTGTAGAAAAAGGGAAAACATGAAAATAAGTTAGCGGCAATTTGTTCAGTAAGTTTAGAGTACTTTCAAACTCAGCCTCGTTTTCTTCAGGAAACCCCACCATGACATCTGTACCGAGACACAGATCCGGAACGCTCTCGAAGGCTCTCCATATTTCATCGGCATATTCAGTAGCAGTATAACGGCGTTTCATTTGGCTGAGAATAATATCGGATCCAGATTGCAGAGGCAGGTGGAAAAATGGCACCAGTTTATGTTGTGGATCAGACATGTATTGAAAAAGTATTTCCGGAACAGTAGTTGGTTCAATAGAGCTAATACGGATGCGGGACAGTCCGGGAAGAGTGTTGAGAAAATCAATCACATCTACAATAGAGCGTTTTCCTGTTTTATAAGTACCCACGTTAACACCTGTGATTACTATTTCCTGAACGCCCTCATCAAGCAGCATCCGTGCTTCTTCCTGCAAATTTTGAAATTCACGGTAGCGGGAACGACCTCTTGCAAAGGGAATAATACAAAAAGAACACATGAAATCGCAACCATCCTGTATTTTTAAAGAAGCGCGTGTGTTTTGCTGTGACATAGAATCACAGATTTGTTGAGGTTCTGAGGCAGTGGAGTTGTCAGCCTGACCTAGCTTAAGAGCTTGATATTTTGTGCTTTTAGTAATGTATGCAGTACTGTGTGGAATTACCGGATTAGTAAAAGTGCTTTTGTTTATTTTTGGCCGCACAATTATAGGCGACTTATGAGAATCAATTTGAGACAGATAATCTGTAATCTGCATTTTTTCAGCACTGCCTATGACCAGGTTAACTCCTTCAATAGCTGCAATTTCCTCTGGATTAATCTGCGCATAACAACCTACTACAGCAATTGCTGCAGCAGGATTCTTCCGGTGCAGTGTTCGAATTAACTGTCGGTTTTTTGCATCACTGGGCTCTGTAACGGTACAGGTATTTATCACACAGACTTCTGCCTGTGCTGTTTCTGCAACAACAGTATAACCCTGCTGTTCAAAACTACGAGAGAGGGTTTCAGTTTCAGACTGGTTTAAGCGGCAACCGATGGTATGGAAAGAGACACGTTTATTTGCTGGAGCGGCACTATAATCGAACTCGTTATTTTCAACAGTTACCGAATCTGTACTACTAGCAGTCTCAGTCAGAAGTGACATTTGGCGGGTCAAATAGTTGGCTGAGGAATATCTTCTTGATAGTAATGCATGGTCTTGAGGAATGTGTCAATACTGATTGAGTTCAAAGTTGCAATGGCAATATCATCAATTTCTAGCATTATTTGTGAAAGTGCGATCCCGATTTCGGTATCGTCACCTTCTTCAGGAATAACCGGAGGTTGTCTGATATCTTCAAAAACCTCTGCAATATCCAGAAGAGTAGTTCGCTTTTTATTTCCGATAAAGCGATAACCACCACCAGCTCCACGCACTGAAGTGACTAAACGTGAGCGGACTAATGAGTGGAGTACTTTTACTAAATGGTGAACTGAGATTTCGTATTTGTTAGCAATTTCAGTCGCTGAAAGGTGACGCTCAGGACTGTTTGCTAACTCCAAAACTGCAAAAAGTGCAAAGCGTGTTGCTTTATTTAATTTCATAGTCTTTCAAGGATAATAAGTTTTCTGCAGTATTTATAGAATACGGTTTTAATTTGTAACATTTTTTTCGAGTTGAATAAATGGGCCACTCCGCATTCCCTGACTGCGAAAAAAAGACATATTCAGATTGTCGTTGCGTGCCAGCATAGTACGAACCTTGTCAATTCCTGCCTCTCTAAAGTGTTCACAGACACTTTCAAACAAACCGCTTCCTACACCCATTTCACGTGCATCATTATGTACACCTAGAGCAAAAATCCAGCCGCAGGGTGGTGAACCAAATTCCCAGGCTCGAACTTCGCCTAGAATATATCCACAAAAACAAGAGTCGTTTTCTGCAACATGGAAAAAACCGTCGTAACTGTTGCCGTAACGTTCAAAGGCATCGCTCCAATAATCTTCCTTTTTTATCCCTGTATTTTGTGAGTCCAACTTTATTATTTCCGGAAGATCTGCAGCAATTGCATCGCGAATAATAAATTTGTGTTCCGGTGATATGGTCTCAGTCTGATGGATTATGTGTGGTTCTTTTTTACTCATATCATGATCTTTCTAACTTGACTCTCTGTAACCTAAATTGTATCGTTGTATTCTGAAATAAGTAATTTAGTACTTATTTTAAGCATAATATTGGAAGAGCCAAAAGTCAAAGTAATATTTGGTACTTAGTTAAGCTCTCAAATTAATCAGGAGGTAATTAATAATAATGATTGAATTTAACACAGACCCTGACCAGTATCAACACTGGTCTGTAGAATACAACAGTCCTATAGCAACTTTAAAGTTGAAAGTTAACGAAGATGGAGGTTTGCAGCCAGGATACAAATTAAAACTCAATTCTTATGATTTAGGAGTTGATATAGAATTACATGATGCAGTTCAGCGGTTGCGTTTTGAGCATCCGGAAATTAAGACCGTAGTGCTGACTTCAGCCATGGAAAAAGTGTTTTGTGCCGGAGCAAATATTAAAATGCTTGGACTCTCTACTCATGCACATAAAGTGAATTTTTGCAAATTTACAAACGAAACCAGAAATTCAATTGAGGACGCAAGCCGCTTTTCCGGACAAACATATATCACGGCCGTTAATGGCACTGCTGCAGGCGGTGGATATGAACTGGCTCTTGCCAGTGATTATATCATGCTGGTTGATGACAGTTCCAGTGCAGTATCATTGCCGGAAGTACCACTGTTAGCAGTATTACCTGGTACAGGAGGATTGACTCGAGTTGTTGATAAACGCAAAGTACGTCGTGATCATGCAGACTTTTTTTGTACAGTTACTGAGGGAATGCGCGGCAAACGTGCAGTTGAGTGGAACCTGATTGATGAACTTGTACCTCGTTCAAAATTTATAGATACAGTAACAGAACGTGCTTTAGAATTTGCAGAAAAATCTTCAAGGCCGGATGATGTGCAGGGTATCACTCTGACTCCGCTCAAGCGCAAAATTGAAGGTGATCGAATCAGCTATGAGCATCTTACTATCGAATTTGAACGCAGTTCTGGAATTGTAAACCTGACTCTGCATGCACCAGAAAGTGATTTGCCGGCAGAACCAGAAAGTATACTGGTTGCAGGTGCAGATTACTGGCCTTTGGCAATTGCTCGAGAACTCGACGATGCTATCATGCATTTGTCCTTTAATGAACTTGAGTATGGTACATGGGTCATACGTACAAAAGGTAGCGCAGATTTAGTCGCAGCAGTTGATCAGACCTTAATTGCCCATCAGGATCACTGGCTGGTGCGGGAAATTATGCTGAACCTAAAACGTGTCTTTAAACGTCTTGATCTGGTAGCTCGTAGTCTGATTACTTTAATAGAACCCGGAAGTTGTTTTTGCGGTACTTTGTTGGAATTAGTTTTGGCGGCAGACAGAAGTTTTATGCTGGACGGCACATTTGAAGACAGCGAGATGGATCCGGCTGTACTGAAGCCAACTGAAATGAATTTTGGTCCACTTCCCATGTGTAATGATTTAACACGTTTGCAAACGCGATTTTTGAATAATCCTGACAAAGTAGAAAATGTGCGGTCAGAAATCTGTCAGGACCTGGACGCAGTTGCAGCTGATGAATTAGGCTTGGTGACGTTTATTCCGGATGATATTGATTGGGAAGATGAGGTGCGACTGGCTGTAGAAGAACGGGCCAGTTTTTCACCGGATGCTTTAACCGGAATGGAAGCATCGTTGCGTTTTGCCGGACCGGAAACATTGGAAACAAAAATCTTCGGCAGACTGACTGCATGGCAAAACTGGATTTTTCAAAGGCCAAATGCAGTAGGCGAAGAGGGTGCTTTACAGCTCTATGGAACTGGACAACAAGCCGATTTTGATAAAAAGCGCGTTTAATTATTTTGTTTTTAAAATAGGGATCAGAGACGATACAGAATTGTTTGAGCAAACTAAGTCAATTCTATAGTATCAACTCCCTCAATTTAGATTTTAATCAATACATTTAAGAAGATTAGCAAAGGTTTTAATGAAAATTAATTATAATGAAAAAATACCCAACAATGTAGACCTCAGCAGTGACCGTCGCTTACAGCGTGCTTTGGAACGTTGGCAACCGGAGTTTTTAAACTGGTGGGACGAACTGGGACCTGAAAATAGTATGGAACTTGAGGTGTACCTACGCACTGCAATCAGTGTTGAAAAAGAGGGTTGGGCACATTTTGATTATGTGAAAATGCCAGATTATCGTTGGGGTATTTTTCTAACTCCTTCAGATTCAGACAGCAAAATCAATTTTGGTATTCATAAAGGACAACCAGTCTGGCAGGAAGTTCCGGGAGAGTACCGTTCAGAGTTGCGCCGTTTGATTGTAACACAGGGTGACACTGAACCTGCTTCAGTTGAACAGCAAAGATATTTAGGCAATACCTGCCCTTCACTTTATGATTTACGCAACCTGTTTCAGGTCAACGTTGAGGAAGGTCGTCATTTGTGGGCCATGGTTTATTTGCTGCAGGCTTATTTTGGTAGGGATGGTAGAGAAGAAGCAGAAGCCATGCTGGAGAGACATTCAGGTGATCCGGATAAACCCAGAATTCTGGAAGCATTCAATGAAGAGACTCCGGACTGGCTTTCATTTTTTATGTTTACATATTTCACGGATCGAGATGGAAAATTCCAATTGGGTTCACTGGCAGAATCCGGATTTGATCCCCTTGCCCGTTCGTGCCGTTTTATGCTGACAGAAGAGGCACATCACATGTTTGTGGGAGAAACCGGTGTGGGAAGAGTTGTACAGCGAGCCTGTGATTTAATGAATGACTACAATACTGATGATATTCGGCAGTATGGAGGTATTGATTTGCCGACAATTCAAAAATACCTGAATTTTCATTTTAGTGTTTCAACAGATTTATTTGGCCAGGAACTCTCTACAAATGCGGCAACTTATTATAATACCGGAATCAAAGGTCGATTCGGAGAAACAAAAATTGATGATGATCATTTGCTGCATGATTCAAATTATTCAATTCTGGAATTGTGTGGAGATAAGATTGTCAGTACCGATGTTCCTGCTTTGAATGCAGTCAATGAACGCTTGCGGGATGATTACATTGTAGACTGCGATTTAGGAGTACGGCGTTGGAACAAAATAATTGAAACTGCCGGAATTGATTTTCGCCTCAAACTGCCTCATCGTGCGTTTCACCGTGGAATTGGGCAATTTTCCGAAATACAAACTGATCTTGAAGGCAAAATCATCTCTCAGGCAGAATGGGATCAACGTCAGCAGGATTGGCTTCCAACTCAGGAAGATCAGGCCTTTGTACAGTCTTTAATGCAACAGGTTTTGGAACCAGGGAAAATTGCGGGCTGGATCGCTCCGCCAAAAGGTAAAATCAACCGCCAGGATTTTGAGTTTGAGTTTGTACGCTTCAACTGATTTCGCGGAAAATTTGACACAGTTAGTTTTAGAAGCACGGATTTAAACTTTTAGAGAAATAATCCGTGCCAAGCTGTGAAGACAATGGAACTTTAAAACCAGGGAAAAACATGCAAAAAAACACCGTTAGCATTGATACTTCTGTCAGTCCGGCAAAAATAGAATATTCAGCAGTTTTTAATGTTGCCGTACCGTTTATCGATCGCCACCTTGATGAAGGCCGCAAAGATAAAGTCATCATCCGCACAACAGGTGGAGAAGAAGTGACTTTTGGAGAATTGGCTGAGAGAGTAAACCAGTCAGGAAATGTATTAATAAAATTAGGTTTGCATTCAGGTGACCGGCTTTTAATGATGGTCAAGGATTCACCGGAATTTTTCTATCTGTTTTGGGGTGCGATTAAGGCGGGAATTGTGCCTGTTCCTTTGAATACACTTTTGCGTGCCAAAGATTATGCTTTCATGATTGAAGATTCCGGAGCAGCAGCTGTGATCTACTCACCGGAATTTCAAGGTGAAGTTGAACCAGCCCTGGAACAACTGACAACAAAACCGGAAATAGTTTTACTGACTGAAGGCGAATCCGGATGTTTTCTGGAAAAAATGAATTCTGCAGATTCTAATCTTGAAGCTGCTCCAGCGTCCGCTACAGATGATTGTTTTTGGCTTTATTCATCAGGAACCACAGGACGACCAAAGGGTGCGGTGCACAGTCACCGTGATATGATTTTTACCAGTCAGCATTACGGCAATGATACTCTAGGTGTACGTGAAAATGATCTATGTTTTTCTGCAGCAAAGTTGTTTTTTGCTTATGGTCTGGGGAACGGTATGACCTTTCCGTTGTGGGCAGGAGCAAGTTGCGTTTTATTTCCTGCCCGCCCCACACCAGAAACTACTTTTGAGGTGATTGAGAGATTTAAACCGACTCTTTATTTTGGTGTGCCAACACTTTATGCTGCTCAGTTACAGGCACTTGAATCTGCGGAGAGTGAAAGCAGCACTCCGGATTTTTCTTCACTACGGATGTCTGTTTCTGCAGGCGAGGCCTTACCGGCAGATATTTTCAGGCGCTGGAAAGAACAGAGTGGAACGGTAATTTTAGACGGCATAGGTTCAACTGAAGCCCTGCATATTTTTATTTCAAATCGTGCGGATGATATCAAAGCCGGAAGCAGTGGGCGCATGGTTCCTGGATATGCCGCAAAAATTGTGGATGAACAAGGTAATGAAGTTAGCAAAGGTGAGGAAGGACGGTTGCTGATTCAGGGTGATTCAAGTTGTAAATATTATTGGAATAATCCGGAAAAAACTGCAGCCACTATTGTAGACGGCTGGCTCAATACCGGAGACACCTATCATCAGGATGAGGAAGGCTATTATGTATATGGAGGTCGTAGCGACGACATGATGAAAGTCGGCGGAATTTGGTGTTCGCCTTTTGAAATTGAGGCCAAATTGGTGGAACATCCAAAAGTACTGGAAGCTGCGGTTGTTGGAAGGGAGGATGATTCAGGTTTAATCAAACCTGAGGCACATGTGGTTCTTAAAGCTGCAGCAGATGCAACAGATGAAACTTCTGTAGAATTGCTTCAGCATTGTAAAAAAGGACTGGCACCTTACAAATATCCGCGCTGGTTCCAGTTTCCAGCAGAGTTGCCGAAAACCGCAACCGGTAAAATACAGCGTTTTAAACTACGTTCAAAATAAAATATAACAGACCTAACCAAAAGGAATAAGATGTTAAACAATGCCTTCATACCTTACCGTGGCTATTACAGTTCTCCATTTGCACGCTGGCAGGGTAGTTTTGCCAATGAAAATGCGATCAAATTGGGAGCAGAAACCTCTAAACGCTGGTTTGAGCAAAAAAAATGGGATCCCAATATCATTGATTATTTGTTTCTGGGATCAACGGTGCATCAAAAACACGGCTTTTACGGAGGTCCCTGGGCTTCAGCTATGATGGGTGCAGAAAACATTCCTGGAGTTATCATCAGCCAAGCCTGTTCAACTTCCACAATTTCTGTTTATCAGGCAGCAATTGGCGTGGAAACAGGAATGTATGAAACTGCCTATTGTTTGATGACCGACCGTTGTTCCAATGGTCCTCACAGTCTCTGGCCTAATCCGGGCGGACCTGGTGGACAGGTAGTTTCTGAAGATTGGGTGATGGATAATTTCAACAAGGATCCCTGGGCCGGTGGTGCAATGATTCAAACTGCAGAAAATGTGGCTGGAGTGGCAGGCTTGACACGTGAGCAGTGTGATTCAATCACCTTGAGGCGTTATGCACAATATCAGGATGCACTTGCGGATGATCGTGCTTTCCAGAAACGCTACATGTTTCCGGTGGAATTGAAAATTTCCAGAAAGAAAACTATTACTGTTGATGCCGACGAAGGTATTACAGAAACCACTGCAGAAGGTCTGGAAAAACTTCGACCTGTGATGCCGGACGGTGTTCACACTTTTGGCTCACAAACTCATCCTGCTGACGGTCAAAGCGCAATCACTGTGACCACAAGAGAAAAGGCCGATGAACTGAGTGAAGATACCAATATCAGCATTCAGGTTTTGTCTTACGGTTATGCCCGTACAAAAAAAGCACATATGGCGATGGCCGTTGCTCCTGCATCACAAATGGCACTCAACGGAGCAAATATCAAGGCCGGAGATTTGACTGCCGTCAAAACACACAATCCTTTTGCTTCCAACGATTTGTACCTGGCACAGGAGCTTGGTCTGGACGTTGATTCCATGAATAATTATGGTAGTTCCTTAATTTATGGACATCCACAGGGGCCAACTGTTGGACGTTTGCTGATGGAAGGTATTGAAGAACTGGTAATAAAAGGCGGCGGAAATTTACTGGTTGCCGGTTGTGCCGCTGGAGACACTGCTGCAGCAATTGTTTTGAAAGTCAGTTAAATTAAATTGTTTTTACGAATGAACGACTTTTTATGTTGTTCATTTTTCATCCCTTCTCAATTCTAATTCCGGGTAATGTGTGGCGCAGCACAAGCCCCGGAATTGATTTGTGTTTTCAAAATCTCTACTCATTTCCATATTTTTCATGCTGAGGCAAAACATTGCTGCGGTATGAAAATGCGTCTTGTCAAATAAAGAATCTTCATCACTTTAGTTAGCTACAAGACACAATCTTACCAAGAAGTGTATTGTTTGAATGATGAATTGAAATTCCATTTGAAGAACAGTAGAATAACGCATATAGAGATAACTCAATGCAGATGCTTGATTATACGGTAATTATCAACTTATCAGGGAAAGTTGCCTGAATAAACTCTATGTGGGGCATTGTGCCTGAATTGCCAGATAATAGTAACTAATCAGGTCATTTTGCCGCTCATCTCGGCATTAGCCAACATCGGTTCATCTTTAATGAGTAATATAAGGGGAAAATAATCATGAAAAATACCATCTTGATTGTTGGTGCAACAGGAATGTTAGGAGAACCCGTTGCTCGGCGCTTGAAGGAAGATGGCTTCTCTGTGCGCATCATGGCAAGAGAAATTGATAAAGCACGGGAGCTGTTTGATGAGTCTTTCGAGATTGTAAAGGGAGACGTAATGAATACCGATAGCATGGAATCAGCTTTCAATGGCTGCTTTGGTGTTCATGTAAGTCTTTCAGGGGAGATAGAACAAGTGGGTACGGAGAATGTCGCTTCTGCGGCTCGCAGAAAAGGACTTGAGCGGATTACATATATTTCGGGAACATCAGTTACAGAAGATACTGCATGGTTTCCCCAGACCAAACGAAAGCTCCTGGCTGAAAAAGCTATAAGAGAAAGCGGGGTTCCCTATTGCATTTTTTGTCCAACATGGTTCATGGAGTCCCTGCCAAAATGGGTGAAAGGGTCCAAGGCCTTTGTATTTGGAAAGCAGCCTAATTTATACCATTTGGTAGCCGCTGATGATTACTCAAGAATGGTTTCTACTTCTTATCAGCTTGAGGAAGCCGCAAACAAGAGGCTATTTATTCATGGTCCGGAGGGTTTCCTTTTTCATGACGCCCTAAGGAAATATTGCTCTGTGTTCCATCCCGAAATCACGAAACTATCAACAATGCCATACTGGCTTGCAAGCATTATAGCTACTTTAGGTAGCAAGAAAGAGATGAAATTTGCAAGTGGATTGATGGCATTTTTTGAGAAAGTTGGTGAAAGAGAAGATCCAACCGAAGCTAATCGTATTTTGGGCGAGCCAAAAATAGTATTAGATGAATGGCTTGGGGAAACAAAGACCAATTCGGTGAAGGCTAACATAAAAATCCAGCCGACGCAAAAGGCGCGCGGCTGAAACGCTACGTTACTCGGAACACACACCTTTTGAGATGATAAACACAAATGTTTGATTACACTATAGCCCATTGGGGCGCTTTCTTTACTGCAGCGATTTTATTGAACCTCTCACCAGGACCTGATATCGTTTTTATTCTTGCACAAACAGCAAAAAATGGTCAACGTTCCGGATTTTCCGCCATGTTTGGAATTTGGAGCGGTGCTTTTTTGCATGTGTTGCTGGCGACGGTTGGGTTATCAGCTGTTTTAGCTACATCAGCTACTGCTTTTTCATTCGTAAAATGGGTTGGTGCGTTGTATCTAATCTGGTTAGGTATTCAGTCTTTTAGATCAGATGGTGCGACTTATTCCTCCGATACAGAAGTAAAGCAATTATCGAACATCAAGATTTTTCAACAAGGTATTTTAGTGGCAGTACTGAATCCTAAAGTTGCAGTATTCTTTCTAGCCTTCCTGCCTCAATTTGTGGTTGATGGTGCAGGTCCAGTCAGAGCTCAGTTGTTTCTACATGGATCACTGATCATTGTAGTTGCGGCATTCATCGAACCTCCTTTGGTTATTCTAGGAGCAAATTTATCGAGATATCTCAGCCAAAATTCTCGGGTTGCTGCTTGGATGGACCGTGGTTTAGGCTCATTATTCATTGGTTTAGGTGTTCGTTTGGCCTTAAGTGAGCGTTCGTGAATCAAGTGTACTAACAAGTGCAAGTGGTTTGACAATAAGATACTAAGAAAAAATATTTGTACAATCCACTTCGTAATATTTACTCAAGTTAACATTGTAGATCTGCTTGGAAAAACCTTTCTTAAGACTATTGCTCAACGAAAAAACAATGAAAAACTTAGAACGAGACGATCCTCAAATTCTTGAATTAATTTTGCAAGAAGAAGAAAGAATAGAAAACACCATAGATCTTGTCTCATCTGAAACTCATACCCCCAAGTCGATTCTTGAGGAAATGGGGTCAGTGCTGAATCATAAAACGATAGAGGGTTATCCCGGGAAGCGCTACCACGCCGGTTGTGAGTATGTTGATGTTATTGAAAATCTGGCTATTGACAGAATGAAAGAACTCTTTCAAGCAGAACATGCGAATGTTCAGCCTCATACAGGTTCGGCTGCCAACTTTGCTGTCTATTTTTCGGCCCTTGATGTTGGTGATAAGATTTTAGCGATGAATCTTTCTCACGGAGGCCATTTGACACATGGTCACTTTGCCTCGGTCACCAGTAAGTGTTTTAATTTTCAGCATTATAATGTTGATTTAGAAACTGAGTTAATCGATTATGAGGCTTTGGCAGTGCAGGCTAAAGAAGTCAGACCAAAAATGATAGTGGCCGGCGCCAGTTCATATCCGAGACTGATTGATTATGAAAGGATGTCGAAAATAGCCAAGTCAGTAGGTGCGTTCCTGTTTGTTGATATGGCACATATTGCAGGTTTGGTTGCCGCCGGACTGATTCCAAGTCCGGTTAGCTATGCCGACTTTGTTTCATTTACTACATTTAAAACTATGACAGGCGGCAGAGGAGGAGTTATTCTTTGCAAAAAAGAATATGCTGATGCAGTTGATAAAGCTGTATTTCCGGGAACCCAGGGAACAAGTGCAGTCAGTAATATTGCAGGAAAAGCAACAATTGCGAAACTTGCTAAAGAAGCTAATTTTATTGATGTACAACGCAAAACTCTTGACAACGCGAAATTGCTTGCTGCAGAACTTGCAGAAAAAAATTATCGTTTAGTTGGTGGAGGAACAGATACCCATCAAGTTGTCGTTGATGTTACCACCAAAGGGTTGAGTGGTTCACTAGCAGAAAAAACCCTTGAATCGATAGGAATTATTACTAACAGAAACTATATTCCTAAAGATACGGGAAAAAGTGCCAGCGGCTTACGCCTTGGGACAGGCCCAATATCTGTTAGAGGAATCGAAAAGGAAAATGTTATTCAAATTGCAAATATAATTGATAAGGCCTTGATGAATGGAGATAATCAGCAAGTGCTGGAAAAATTAAAGACAGAAGTTTCTGAAATATGCAAACAATTTCCTGTTTACAATAAAACTGATGCAGTTTATAGTAACCGAATAGACTAGCGTTTCAGTAAATTATTTTTGCAACAATAAATTTTAAAATCAGGAGGTACAATTGGCTAAATACGTTATTGTTTATCTGGGTGGAAATCAACCAACCACACCAGAGGAAGGTCAGCAGCATATGGCGAAATATATGGAATGGCTGTCAGCATTGGGAGAATCAGCAATTAGTCCTGCTAATCCACTCAAGAACACAAGTACAGTGAAATCTGATGGAACTGTTAGTTCCGGAGGAACAACGACAATGTCTGGTTACACCATAATAGAAGCAGAATCTATGGAGTCAGCACTTTCTACCGCCAAGGCCTGCCCTTTTCTTGAAATTGGAGGTACGCTGGAAGTTTCAGAATTAATGCAGATGCCGGGTTAATAATTATTTTATTAAAATTCAGGGGCCGAAAATGCTCTCATAAAATATTCTGAAAGCTGTCTCGTTCTCACTGTTGAGCGGGACGGCTTTTATTTTTTGAGCTACAATATGGTATTTTCCTATGAGGAGTAGTATATGATTTGGGCACGTATCAACACAGTCGTCTTTCTATTGTTACTAAACTTTTCGTTATCGGCCTCTGGTACTGAGCTCCCTCCAAAAATTATGCTGGACGGTATGTCCTTTCAGGGAGAACTCAAGGTGGTAAATGGATTCTTTACATGGATAAGTGTTGATGACACCATTGTATTCGAAGAAGGTAACTTCTTTTGGAGCTCAGGTGTGGATGGTGGCTATAAACCTGTTCCTTATAAAATTGAGCTAAAGAATGCAAAAATAATTTTCACGGTGCACTCTGGTCGTGAAGAAGGAGATTACGTAGATTGGACAGGTTTCTATGATGGAGGATCTCTTGATAACGTTACTGCAGTTTGGACCAGGGTGGAAAAAATTATTTTTATGATCTTTTGTTGCCACCTATAGTGATCTTCAAATTTGTAGCGGAGTAAATTGAGTCAAACAGACTAGTCTACTCAAGGTTATTGATTTTAAAAGTAATTGCAAAATAGAGAAATAATGATGAACAAAACAATTGCGGTGATTGGCAGTTCGAGGAGAAATGGCAACACAGGAAAACTGATTGACTTGATTGCCGCAGATTTGAAAATAGATGTTATTGATTTAACTACAAAAAATATTTCTCCTTATGATTATGATCATCAAAACATTGGTGATGATTATTTGCTGTTAATGGATCATCTCTTAAAATTTGAAAATATAATTTTCGTTTCACCGGTATATTGGTATTCCATGAGTGCTCAGATGAAAATTTTCATTGATAGAATGTCTGATTTATTGGCCCTTGAAGAATTAAAGGACAGAGGCAGGAAACTTAGAACCAAGACAGGATATGTGGTTAGTACTTCCATAAGTGAACAGGTTGAAGATTCATTCATTGACTCGTTTAAAAATACCTTTGCATATTTAGGGATGAATTACGGCGGTTTTATTCATGTTGACTGCAAAGATGGTTTTAAACCGGAAAGTTGCCGCAGCGATGTTGAAGATTTTGTAAATAAATTTAAATAATATGGAGAAAAAATGAAACATCAGGAAGGGGTTTTTAAAGGAGTTCGGGATAACAGCATTTTTTACCAATACTGGTTACCGGATGGAGAGCCAAAAGCAATCTTATTGGTTGTTCATGGACTGGCTGAACACTGTGGCAGATATATGAACCTAGTCAATTATTTTGTTCCTGCAGGTTTTGCGGTATTTGGACTTGATCACATTGGACATGGGAAATCGGCGGGAGAAAGAGTGTACGTGGAAAGTTTTGAAGATTATACACAAACTCTCAAAGAATATCTGGCTATGATCCATGAGTGGCAACCGGCAAAACAAGTGTTTTTATTTGGTCACAGTATGGGTGGCTTAATTGCTGCTGCGTATCTGCTGGAAAATCAGGATGAATTTTCTGGTGTAGTGCTTTCCGGACCAAGTATTAAAGTGCCTGCCAATATCTCAAAAGCCACTATCATGATTGCAAATTTGCTTTCAATTCTGATTCCCAAAGCAGGACTAGTTAAATTGGAAGCTGATGGTATCAGCAGTGATCCGGAAGTTGTGGAGGCCTATATCAATGATAATTTGGTGTACTCCGGTAAAACCACAGCACGACTTGGCGCTGAATTGATCAAAACCATGAAAAACGTTACAGCAGAAGCAGCAAAGATTAGTTTGCCTTTGATGGTTGTGCAGGGTAGTGCAGACATTTTAGTAGATCCCAGTGGTGCCCAGTTGATTTATGATTTGGTAAGCTCTGAAGATAAAACAATAAAAATTTATGAAGGATTTTTCCACGAAGTCTTCAATGAACCAAAGCATGAGTTGGTTCTTAATGATATCGGAACATGGCTTGAAAAACATCTCGGCACAGAATAATGCAATAAAGCCGGCAAATAATGACAATTGTGGTGATAAAAATATAAGTCCTGATTGTTGATCAGGTAACATAATTTCAGCATAACTGTACTCAATCTTTTCATAACATGAAAAATTCAAAAAACAAGTTGCCTGCAGCTTCAGAAGGAGAAAGCAACATCTCAGCAATGCGTACGGAATGGGAGGAAAACAACCATAATTCAAAAACAAGAACAATACTTAAGGAAGATGCCAGTTACTTTCTCAGCCAATCCGTATCCAGTCCCTGTTTATCTGTGATCAGTAAAGCAGAAGGTGCTTACATCGAAGATACAAACGGTCGTCGTTATCTTGATTTTCACGGCAATAATGTGCATCACATCGGCTACGGTCATCCCAAACTGAAAAAAGCGATTTCAGAACAAATGGATTCTCTGCCTTTTGCACCGCGAAGATTTGCCTGTGAATCCGCACTTGCGCTTGCAAAGAAACTGGTTGAAATTGCTCCAGGCGATCTTTCCAAGGTCTTATTCACGACAGGAGGATCGGATGCGATTGAGGTGGCACTGAAAATTTCACGAGCGGCGACCGGTCGGCACAAAACAATTTCATTTTGGGATGCCTTTCATGGAGCAGGATTTGGAGCAGCTTCCGTTGGTGGAGAACAACTTTTCCGTTCACATCTTATCGGTCCGCTGCTTTCCGGAACAGAGCATGTGGCGCCTTTTGCCTGTTACCGCTGTCCATACGGTTATCCAGACCTGAATGGTGAAGCGCAACTTGAAATCTGCCAGACTACCTGTGCCAATTTTGTCCGCTATGTACTGGAAAAGGAAGGGGATGTGGCTGCTGTGATTGCAGAACCGGCGAGGGCAGTACCATACATTCCACCACCCGGATACTGGAAAATGGTGAGGCAGGCCTGCAATGATCATGGAACTTTGTTGATCTTTGATGAGATTCCGACTGGTCTTGGCAAGACAGGTAAAATGTTTGCCTGCGAACATGAAGACGTGGTTCCTGATATGCTGGTTTTAGGAAAAGCTCTTGGTGGTGGAATTTTACCTGTTGCTGCCGTACTTGCCAAAGCTGAACTTGATGTTGGCGGCGAGTTTGCCTTTGGACATTATACTCATGAAAAAAATCCTGTAACCGCAAAAGCCGCCCTGACGACTATTAAAATAATCGAGCAGGAAGGCATGGTTGAGAATGCTGAGGTACAAGGGAAATATTTGCTTGAAAAACTCAACCTGTTGAAAACTAAACACAGTACAATAGGAGATGTCCGCGGGCGCGGATTATTGATTGGAGTTGAACTTGTGCTCAATCAGAAAGAAAAAACTCCGGCTAACGAATTGGCGGAAGCTGTACTGTATCGCTGTCTCAGCAAGGGGCTGTCATTTAAACTTACAATGGGCAATGTGATGACGCTCACACCTCCATTGATGATCAATAAAGAGCAAATAGATATAGCTTTGGAAATCATTGAGCAAAGCCTGAGTGAGGCAGAACAGACACTCTGAAATGCGAGAAATGAAAACTAAACAAATGAGGAATTAATGATAAAATTATTATATATTTCCATAATATTGACAGTCAGCTTTTTGGTTCCATTTGAGTTATTATCTTCGGAAAAGCAGCCGACTGTTCGAATGCGCGTACTGGCCTCTCACATTGCAAATAAAATCGTGACTGCAGCAGTTAGTGTCTGTGCTAAAAGAGGTTATCTGGTTTCTGCAGCAGTTGTGGACCGAAATGGTAATCTTGCTGCTTTTTTGCGGAACCCACTCTCCGGACCACATACGATTAAAGTTAGTCAACGCAAGGCTTACTCAGCTGCAACTCTGAGAGCCTCTACTAAACAAATGGCAGCCAGAAGTGACCTCAATTTTGCACCGGATATTTTGTTAATTGTTGGTGGAGTTCCAATTAAATTTTCAGGCAAATTTTATGGAGGGGTTGCTGTTGCAGGTGCAAAGCCAGAAATCGATGAAGAATGTGCGCAGGCCGGAATTGATGCAGTTGCAGATATTATGGATTTTGCAGACTGAATTTAAAAAACATTATTTAAAGAAAAATCAATAATTAATTATTCCGGTTTTTTTGCAAGAGATAGAATTTGTTTCCGGACTTCCTGCATTAGAATATCCCGTTCTGCTTCGGAATAATTTGCAGCATCAATTGGAGTTCCAACATGAGCTTCAATCTTTTGTCCTAAACTAAAATCCCAACTGTCCGGTGGCATTATTCTTTCCGTTCCTCTAATACCAACTGGAATAATGATCGATTCTGTCTGAATTGCAAGCATAAATCCACCCTTTTTAAATTCTCTCAGCTTAGCATCGCGGCTCCTGGTGCCTTCAGGTGCAACATAAATCATGACTCCACTCTTCATTTTGTCTTTGGCAGTTTCCATTGATTCCATTGATTTTTCATGATCAGAACGGTCAATCGAAATAAATTCTGCAGTTTTCATGGCTCTGCCCCAAAGAGGAATCCGAAAGAGTTCTTTTTTTCCTATCATTCGTAAACTGCTGCCTTCCGGAATTGACATATACAATAACGGAATGTCGTAGTAACTTTGATGGTTACTCATTAAAATATAACTGCGTCCGGATTCCAGTTTGAGGGGAGTATTGTTCTGGACTTTGTAGCTGGCCTGAACTAATGTGAGTACTTGTCGGGCCCAGGAGTGCAGCATTTTGTTGGCTGTCTCTCTGCTCAACATTCCTTTATATGCAGATGTCAGTGCGAGAAAACTTATTCTGAGTGTATAATATATTGCAGAAAAAAGTATCAGGAGTCTTTTGAAAAAATGTTCTTTCATCCTCTAATGATCGCTCAACATTTGTTTATTCTCAAGTTGGATCTGGATAAAGTACTTTGGGTTAGTCTTAGCTGTTTTCTTATAAAGTCATAAATAATTTGATTGAATTTGAAAAAATGAATATTATAAGAAATTAATAACAAATTGATACTGATTACATACTTTTAACTTTAACTGTGGTAGTAGAATTAGCACCTTGGTACAAGGTGCTTGAAATTCTGCAGAGGACATTTTTTACTCTATAATAAAACAATTGTGTTAAGCAACGATGACGTCGAAATAAAGCCCAGTGTTTGTACGCTGGATTGTCCAGATACCTGTAGTTTGTCAGTAAAAACCGATGGACTAAATGTCGTTGAGGTCCGTGGATCAAAGGCCAATCCATATACAGCAGGTGTAATCTGTAACAAGGTCATGCGTGCTTATCCGGATTATTTGCATGGAGCAAATCGTCTGACTCATCCATTAAAACGGGTTGGAGCACGTGGTGGATCTCAGTTTGAGCGTATCTCATGGGACGATGCACTCGATCTTGTGCATGCAGGTTTCAGTTCTGCAATTAAAAAGTACGGTCCGCAAACGGTTATGCCGCTCAATTATGCGGGACCACATGGTGAGCTCGCAGGTGGTTCGATGGACCGTCGATTCTTTCATCAGCTGGGAGCATCCATGCTATCACGGGGACACTTCTGTGGTCTCGTTCGAGGATCCGCCTACACTAGCCTTTATGGAACAGCACCCGGAATGCCACCTGAGCAGTTACAGCATTCTGATCTGATCATCATTTGGGGTAATAACGTCACCGTTTCAAATCTTCATTTGTCGCGAGTGATTAAAAAGGCGAGGAATGACCATGGTGCAAAGCTGATTGTAATAGATCCCAAACGTACGCGGATTGCTGAACAAGCTGATTTGCATATCCAAATAAAGCCCGGTACAGACGTAGTTCTAGCGTTGGCACTGGCCGCTGAACTTGAGCGGTGTGGTTCACACGACATGTTGTTTGTCAAAAAATGGGTTGATGGCTATGACAGCTATATGGAGAATGCCCGTTTGCATACATCTGAAAAAGTGGAGAAAATATGTGGCGTTAATCGGGAAACATTTGAGCTGTTCGCAGATTGGTATGCAGCAGCTAAAACAGTCGGAGTCTCAGTTGGAAATGGACTGGAACGTGGCCAAAGTGGAGGTTCCGGAATTCGTGCAGCAATGTCCCTGCAGGTCCTGACTGGAAATCACGGCCGGATGGGGGCAGGTGTCTTTGCCAAGCCAGGCAATTCATTTCCTAAATCAACTGCAAGACTGCAGCGGCCCGATCTAGTTCCTGAAGGAACAAGGACTATCAACATCGTCAATACTTCCGAGGTCTTGCTCGATAAATCGATGGATCCACCAATCAAGGCCGTGTTCATCTACAACCATAATCCTGTCCTTACGCATCCAGATCAGAATCGAATGCGCCAGGCATTGGAGCAGGAAGATTTATTTATTGTTGGTGCAGACATAGTGATGACGGATTCTATGGCATATTGCGACGTGGTTTTACCTGCCTCAAGCCATTTTGAATTTTCCGATATTTATGGTGCCTATGGTCATCATTATTTGCAAAGGGCTGAGCAGGTAATTGCTTGTGTTGGCGAGTCTTTACCCAACACTGAAATCTTTCGCCGTCTTGCTGGCCGATTTGGATTCGATGATCCGATCTTCAAGGAAACAGATGCTGAACTGATGGATGCAGCATTTACGGAGAACGATTCACGTCTTGGTGAAACCAGACCGAGTGAGTTTCCTCTGGATCAGGCACTTGCAATGACAACGATGGACGGTGCAGAACTGATTCTTTGTGACACAGTCCTTCCAGGTACGTCATCCGGCAGGATCGAACTGTTTAGTCAGGATCTGGAGAAAAGGTTTGGTTATGGCCTTCCGCGTTATGAACCAGTTGAGCGGAAATACCCACTTTCGATAATTTCGCCGTCGTCTTCTAAAAGAACCAATACGACCTTCGGCGGGTGTACTTTGTCTGATGGGCAGGAAGAAGTGGAGATCAATCCACAAGATGCAGAGATGCGCGGCGTCTCGGAAGGTGACACGCTACGGATTCACAATGAACGTGGTGAGACTTTGTTGACCGCCAGAATTACCGATGCAGTCATGCCAGGAGTGTTGTATACTCCGAAAGGTACATGGTTATCCGCCAGTAAAACAGGACAAACCGTAAATGCACTCCTTAATGCGGATCTTCGAACTGATATTGAGGATGGAGCCTGTTACAATGAGACGTTTTGTGAAGTCAGCAGTATATAAATATTTAGTTGTTGTATAATTGACTGTTATTAATGAAATGAATTGAAAGTTGAATTTATCTATGCCCATTAATAATTCACATATAGATCTGGAAGAAATAGAAAAATATACAATTGCGCATTATGATGACAATGCAGAGTCTTTCCGTGTGGGTACTCAGGATCATGATGTCAGTCAAAATATCGCAGCTTTGCTGGACGTTCTTCCAAAAGATAAATCTCTCGATATCCTGGATTTTGGCTGTGGTCCAGGTCGAGACATGTGTGTCTTTAAAGCTATGGGACACAACCCTGTCGGTTTGGATGGCAGCATGGAGTTTTGTAAAATGGCGGAAATGCAAAGTGGCTGTCCTACTCTGAATCAACAATTTCTAGAGTTGGATTTGGAAGAGAACTGCTACGATGGAATATTTGCTAATGCATCGTTGTTTCATGTGCCAAGTCAGGAACTACCAAGAGTTTTAACTGAATTACATTCTGCTTTAAGAACAGGTGGAATTTTATTTTTTTCTAATCCAAGAGGAAATGCAGAGGGTTGGCAGGGACAGCGTTATGGTAATTATATGGAATTTGAAGCGAGTGAATTATATCTGGAACAATCTGGATTCAAAATTGTTGACCATTTCTACCGACCTGCAGGCAAATCAAGAGACGAACAACCATGGCTGGCAATCGTTAGTCAGCGAGAGGTATAAAGTTTAAGAACTGACTGCAGCCATTCCTCCTGCACCAATCAGTAAACTTCCACCAATTCGTTTGGTCCAGCGCTGAAAAGATGGTAGGCGGAACTTCTGTCCAGCATAACTTGCAAGTAGGGCGTAGGCAATTACAGCCATGATTGCCAGAACAAAGAAGGTTGTACCCAGGATAAGTGCCTGTGATACAAAGGATAATTTAGGATCCATGAACTGTGGCATAAAGGCTAGAAAAAACACGATACTTTTGGGATTAAGTGCAGTAGTCACATAGGAGTTACTAAATATTTCACGCCAAGCCTGTTTGTTTGCTTCTTCTGAGTCCTGTACTGGTTCTGAAGAACTGCGCCACATTTTAATTCCCAACCATATTAAGTAGCCTGCACCAAACCACTTTAGCAAAAAAAATGCACTCGAAACAGTCTGCAGCAACAATCCCATTCCTAAAAATGAAAAACTCATTGCAGTTAAATCACCCAAACCGACTCCCAGAATCAGTGCTAAAATAGTAGATCGTCCACGTAAAAGTGAATAACTGATTACCAAAAGCAGGGTTGGACCAGGAATGAGCAAAAATGTTGTGGTGACAAAAGTGTAGGTCAGCCAGGTTTCAAAAGGCATGTTTTACTTTTGTTTGAAAGGTTGAGAGGTACGTATATTTCGTGCCTCAATATTATTTGTTTCAGCAAGTTAGCTTTTGGGGAACTTGTTCTCAGAGTCATACAGTGCACCGTAGCCCACGACTTCGACGACAATCGGAAATGGTTCGTCGAAGTATTCCATGGTGAACTCTCGTCCCACTACGGCAATATCTGCAGGCAGGTAGCCCAGGCCGATATTTTTACCGAGGGAAGGCCCGAATGCGATGCTGGTCAGGAACGACCGCCGTCCCAGTGAATCCACCGGAACTTCACCAGTAACCGGGTCGATGATTGGGCATTGGCCAACAGGATAACGCGCCACCTCCTTGGCATCAATGTTGTTAGTCATGGAGAAGGTGCAGAGGTATGCCGGCTGTTGCTCGCGTTCCCGAATCTTCAGATAAGCTTCCTTGCCGTGGAAATCTGCCCCTTTGACCTTAGGGCGCTCAAGTCCGGCTTCGACCAGATTGTATTCCGTCAGCAAGTCGGCATTCTGCAAGCGCAGGCTTTTTTCCATACGGCGGCTGTTGGCGTAGGTTTCAATACCGACCGGCGTGGCGCCCTGTTCGTAAACCAGATCCCACAGAGATAAGCCGTAGCTGAAGGGAACGTGCAATTCCCAACCTTGCTCGCCCACGTAGGAAATGCGGAACGCCAGGACTGGAATCCCCTTCAAAGTGATATTTTTAGTGCTGGCAAAGGGGAAGTTTTCCGCTTCCAGTTCTTCCGGGTTGTCTGCAATGGCTTGCAGTATTTTGCGGGCATTTGGCCCCCAAATCCCCAGGCACGCCTGATGATCGGTTTGGTCTTCAATATAGACTTTCCAGCCTCGATCCTCAGCCATGCGTTTCAACCAGATAAAGTCACGGTGCCCTGCATCTGCGCCATCGATGACGCGGAACTTGTCTTTGCTCAGGCGGAGCACGGTTAAATCTGCACGAATCCCTGCATTGTGATCCAGAAAATGGGTGTATATGCCCTTGCCCATTGAGTTATCGCCCCCAACCTTGGCGACGCAGGCATATTCCATCAATGTTTCTGCTTCGGGGCCAATGATATCGTAGACTGCGAAGTGCGACAGATTAAACATGCCGACGTTGGCTGACATTTCCAGTTGCTCAGCGTTGGATACCCGCCAGAAGTGACGGTTGTCCCATTCATTCTCACGCACTGGCACCTGGTCTGCGTATTTTTCCAGCAAATGCTCGTTGGAGGCATAACCGTGGGCACGTTCCCAGCCAGACAGTTCCATGAAATAGCCGCCGAGTTCATTTTCACGTGCCCAGAAAGGACTGCGTCTCAGGTTGCGGCCCATGGAATAGGGTTCCCGGTTATGTACCGGTGGGTTGTAAATCTTGAATGCCGCTTCGTAGCAACGGTCATGGATATAGGTCGGGGTTTTCTGAATCGGGTAATAACGGGCAACATCGACCCCATGTGTATCCAGGTCACTGCAACCATCGGTCATCATGTCCACAAGCACTTTAGCTATGCCTGGGCCATCCTTGATCCAAACCGCTTCAGCATACCATAGGCCGCGTGTATTGGGAGATTCTCCGATTGACGGACCACCGTCAGTGGTTACCTGCAACAACCCGTTGAAGGAGTGTTTTTCCTTGTAGCCAAGTTCACCAAGGATCGGGGTCAATTCCATCGCTCGTTCCATGGCATCCATTACGTGTTCAATTGGCAAGTCACGCATAGAGGGAGACAAGCGTGATTCTTCCGGTTCGAGGATATCTTTTGGATGTATCAGGCGAGGGGTCTTCTCTTCGTAGTAACCCCATTCGATTTGCCCGCCTTCGGTTGTATCCGGATCACCAGTGTCACGGAAGTAAGCGGAATTCCCCTGATCGCGTAACAGAACGTGACCAATCTCTTTGCCGGTTCCAGCAAATTCATCATAAGGGCCGAAAAAGCTCAGAGGGTGATCGACTGGCATGATCGGCAAGTCTTCACCAGCCATGTTGGCAATCAAGCGTCCCCACAGTCCGGCACAAACGATCACATGCTTGGCTTCAATGTAGCCGCGATTGGTGTGAACGCCCTTGATTCGACCATTTTCGACTTCAAGATCGGTTGCTGATGTATTGGCAAATGATTGGAGTTCTCCTGTTTTTTCAGCCTGCTGTACCAGTTCGCCGCAAACGAACTGCGAGCGTGGAACGACCAATCCGGCATCAGGGTCATACAGTGCGCCTTGAATCACATCCTCTTCTATCAGAGGCATCATTTCCTTGGCTTCTGAAGGAGTGATCATTTTCATGCGGTTGCCGAAGGCTTTGCCTGAGCTGACCCGGCGTTTCAGTTCTTCCATGCGCTCATCGTCACCAGCGCGAGCAACCTCGATGCCGCCTATGCGACTGTAATGCCCCATTTTTTCGAAGAAATCGATGCTGTAACGGGTGGTGAAGCAAGTCATGTTGTCATGCATGGTGTTGAAGCAAAAATCAGATGCATGAGAAGTTGAGCCAATGTCTGTCGGCACTGCTGACTTGTCGATACCGACAATGTCTTTCCAGCCTCTTTCGATCAGGTGGTGGACGACAGTCGCTCCGACGATTCCGCCCAGGCCGATGATGACAACGTTTGCTTTTTCCGGGAATTTAGCCATTTCTTGATCCTCGAGAAGAATTTTAGTAATAGTAGACAACAAGTCTGCACTGAGCCGGGCAAGACTTTAATGAAGTGGTGCACCTGGCCCCGTCAGATTAGAGATTCCGATCATCTGAACCGCAGCCGGAATGCTCTATCCCGTCAAGCTGCGGGTGCAAATGTGCAATACATTGCAGGAAAAGAAAAAAGCGTCACGATATTGTGATTCCATTTTTCTCTCCTGAAAATTAACTTAGTCGTTGTTCCTCAATAACCTTTACATCTTGCTTGTTTTGTTCACACATAATCCGCATTGCACAAACTATTATATAGCCGGCGATGTAACCGTTTGTGCGCTTTGATTATGGCAAAAAACCTGTGCAAATCTGTATAGTTTATTTCGTTACAACTCCTTAGTTTTTCACTTTTCCAATTTCATCACGGAAAGCAGGAACGGCTTTGAACAAATCGCCGACAATCCCATAATCTGCAACTTTAAAAATGGGTGCATCCGGATCTTTATTGACAGCAACAATCACTTTTGAACCAGACATTCCAGCTAAATGCTGAATTGCACCAGAAATTCCCAATGCAAAATAAAAATCTGGTGTAACCATTGTTCCTGTTTGTCCAACCTGATGTTTGTGAGGCATCCATCCTGCGTCGCAAACTGCTCTTGAAGCACCAAATGCAGCACCCAACTCTGTGGCCAGAGGTTTAACAAAATCACAGCCTTCTGTACCGCCTACACCGCGTCCTGCAGAAACGACAATGCTGGCTTCGTTGAGTTCTACTTCATCGCTAACTTCTACTTGTACTTCCTTGACTTTCAACTGAGGATGAGTAGCTGCAATTGAAAGTGAAACAGTATTTGCTGCTGCAGGTGTATTATCTTCTGCTGGAAAAAATCCGCTTCGAATACTGATGACTCGTAAACCGTCTTTACTGAATTTGCATTTTTGGACAACTTTTGTTGATAAACAGGGACGAGATGCTGTTATTTCATCACCATTGACTTCCAATTCAGTCACATCGCTTAAAGCCCCAACTCCTAGACGTGCAGCAACTCTTGGGGCCAGATCACGTCCAAGTTCTGAAGAAGACAGCCAGATCTGTGTTGCTCCGGACTGCTGAAGTGCATCTGCAACCAGTGCTGTGTATTGTTCTGTGTTGTATATTTCCAGTGAAGCATCATCAGCAAGATAAACTGTGGATGCACCTTGTCCTGCCAGCACATCTGCTTGTCCGGATATACCTGAACCGTTCAAAACTGTGTCTGCTTCCAGACCTTGGGCCTTGGCAAAGGACAATAGTTCAAGTGTGTTTTTTTTAATTTCACCGTTTTTAACTTCGGCTACAATGAGAATTTTAGACATTTTCTTTATTAGTTTTCAGGTTTTATAATTAGGCTAAAAATTTTGCTTCACTGACGAGTTGTTTCAGTGCCTGTTTGACAGTATCAGTTTCATCGCCTTCAAAGATTTTACCTTCTTTACGTGACTCCGGTTTTTCGTATTGTAGTACTTCAGTCATTGATGCCGAAGCACCGCGCATGTCAGAAGTAACACCAAGACTGTCCAAGTCCACTTCTTCCAACGGTTTTTTCTTGGCCATCATAATTCCGCGCATCGAAGCTAGTCGTGGCTCATTGAGGCTGTCATTAACAGTAACTACTCCAGGTAGATTCATTTCAACGACTTCAGTTCCGTGATCACCTTTGCGGTAAAGTGTTATATTTTGTTCAGACAAGTCACTGTACCTGATAATATTAGTGACTTGAGGAAGTCCCATGAACTCAGCCAACATAGGCGCAGTCAAACCTGCATCTGTATCTTGTGCCTGTTTTCCACTTAGAATGAGATCGAAATTACGTCCTTCCAGAACTTTTTGTAAAATTTTCGCAAATGCAAATGAATCAGTATTTTTCACTTCTTCGTATTTGACGTGAATTGCTTTGTGGGCACCCATAGCCAGACCTTTGCGTAATGATTCTGCTGCTTTGTCTGGTCCAATTGTGAGTATCGTTACTTCTCCGCCAACGTCTTCTGTAATCTGTAAAGCTGCTTCCAGTGCAGTTTCATCCCAACTGCTGATCACATAACTTAAGCCCTCCTCAACGACGGCTCCGTCTTTAACTTTAATATTCAGTGCTACATCCGGCACTTGTTTAATTGGTACTATTATTTCCACAATATTCCATTTATAAAAGTTTCAAAAAAAATATCACAATTATTTATTAGCTCAAAAGTTCAATTTAAGTGAGAATTAATAATAATGCTGTGATTGGTTAAGCCTCCTAACTCCCTACAGATGCAGCCGCTTTTTCACCAACGAGCCTGTTTTCTGCAAAACGGTTGTAACGGAATGGTTCAATCATTTCGGGCGTTTCTCCATTTGCAACCATCATAGCTGTATTATAACCGCTGGCGGGTGATGCTTTAAAACCGTAAGTTCCCCAGCCGCCATTAACATAGAATCCTTCAATTTCGTCAATTGTGGATATGATTGGACTGTAATCCGGAGTCATATCACACAACCCGGCCCATTGCCGCTGTACTGCTACATTGTGCAAAACAGGAAAAAGTTCTAACACATGTGCCGCATAACTTTCCAGAAAACCCAGCGTTGAGCGCATACCGTAATGCGGATAAGTATCAATTCCGTTTCCACAGACCAACTCACCACGGTCTGTCTGACTTAGATAAATGTGCAATGTCCCGCTGACGACCACATGATTCAGCCAGGGTTTGTAGGATTGAGTGACCAGGGCCTGCAGTGGATGAGTAACAAAAGGTAATTTTACATTCGCTTTTTTGCAAACTTCTGAACTCCAACCTGCGACGACTGATATCACAGTACCACAGTTAATTGTACCTCGATTGGTGACGACCCCAGTGGTTTTTCCATTTTCAATTAGAATGTCCTGTACCTCTGTTAATTGATGAATCTCGATACCGGCACGGTCTGCTCCACGTGCGTAAGCCCAGACCACAGCATCATGGCGGATTATTCCACCAGGCGGATGATATAATGCACCCAACACAGGATATCGGGGATGATCGGTGATATCGATTTCAGGCAGCATCTTTTTTATTTCTTGTGGATCGAGCATAAAGCTGTCCACACCCAGTGCTTTGTTATTCTCTGCCCTGGTTACCAGACCGGAAATAGATGCTGTTGAATGCCCAAGAGTGAAATGCCCCTGTTGACTGAACATTAAATTAAAATCCAGCTCTCCGGCCAAATCTTCGTAAAGTCCAAGGCTTTGGTCATAAAATTTAATTCCTTCTTCTGTACGGTAATTTGAGCGTAGAATGGCAGTATTTCGTCCGGAACCTCCGTAACCAATAAATTTTTGTTCCAAAACAGCAACATTGCTTATACCAAGTTTTGCCAGATAGAATGCCGTAGCAAGTCCGTGTGCTCCGCCGCCGATGATTACAACATCGTAATTCTTTTTTAAATCGTGGTTCTTCCACATTCTTTCAGTCATTATATTTTCTCCTCAAAAGAAACAGGAACAGCAGCAATTCCAGCAGGAACCAGTCCGATAGTGATACCAACATCCATCAATGCATCATAAAGTGATTCTGTTAAGTTCCTTGGATGAAGGATGATGTCAAAATTCTTGGTGCGGTACAGTGTCATACCGACAGTGTGAATTGAAGATTGAAGTACAGATCCAGTTGTTACCCGATCACGACGCAAATCAACTGCAGTTGAGCGTTCTAAAATTTCATCCCGTCTGGGACCTCCCAAAACAAGACAGCCCTGAGATCCAGTTTGGTCAATAACCGTTGTGATTTTTGAATCAAGTTTTTTCAGTAAAGCGCTTTCTTTTCCGGATTGACATAGTATTAAGAAGTCATTCTGCGTCAACCGTAAAAGAGCCATGTTCTTTTTGCCCAATGCTTTGAGAGGTGTAAGTTTATCTGCTCCGGGGAAAATTTGTTCTGCTGCTTTTAATGCATCTCCTGTTGAAAGGGAAATTTTACCAATGTGTGACCAATCAGCCAACACACATTCTTGGCGCAGATGTCGTTTCTCTTTTTCTTCATCACCAAAATTTTCGGCAATTTCCCAGCCGGCAACCTCAGTTAGTGCTACCGGATGATTCCTGTAAATACCGGAAAGAGGACTCGTTTTAATCACTTCATTCTCCTGATAATTATTTTATGCATTTATGCTTTGATAACATATTTCAAAATTTCCACAATTTGTGCTGTCGATGTAGTCCAGGCCATAGCAGCGGCATCAACTTCTTTCAATGGATGTATAATATCTTCGCTATGCAAAGTTACATATGGTTTTCCCAATGCTGCACAGTAGCCAGCATCAAAAGCGGCATTCCACTGTTTGTATTTGTCGCCAAAGCGAATAATCACTAAATCACTTTTTTCTATCAAAGTTTTTGTGCGGATTACATTTACCTTTGCTGATTTATGGTCACGCCAAAATTGATTATCTTCTGCTCCCAGACAATCTCCGGCTGCGTCACTGGTATCATGTTCGGTCACAGCGGAAACAAACTTGATTTCGAGACCGTTATTGTTGGCACCCGCTATAATTTCGTTACGCCAGTCGGTGTGTATCTCTCCAGATAAATAAACTCTGAATTTCATCTTTTTTCCTGTTTGTTACGTATTTCGCTGAGACTTATTTTTTGTTGACCTTTTGCATCAAAGTTATCCTGATTCAACCAAGTTTGAAATGCACTTTTCAAAACAGGCCAATCCTGATCAATGATGGCAAACCAGGCAGTATCACGGTTGCGGTTTTTATACATTGTTGCTTGGCGAAAAGTTCCCTCATATATAAAGCCCAGACGTTCTGCAGCTTTTTTTGAAGGAACATTCAAAGCATCACATTTCCACTCATAGCGGCGGTAACCCAGTTCATCAAAAACCCTGCTCATCATCAAAAACATGGCCTCAGTTGCAAGTGGAGTTTTTTGCAGAACAGGTGAAAAATGAATGTGCCCGACTTCTATAACACCAACAGCAGGCTCAATTCTTAAATAAGTGGCAATACCGATTGCTTTTTGAGTTTTATTGTCAATAACAGCATGAAATAAAGGGTCACTTCCCTTACTTGCTGTGTTCAACCATGTTTGAAAATCTTCAAACTTGTCAAATGGTCCATAAGGAAGATATGTCCAATCTGCATCATTTCTCTGTGTCATGTAGGATGCAAAAATATCTTTTGCGTGTTTTTCCTGATTCAATATTTCCAAGCGACACCAGTTACCGTTTATTGATGTAGAAGGTGGTTTGAGACACTTAACCCATTTATCAACCGGAAATCCTATTGGTAATCCATATTCATTACACGTTGAAATTTTTAAATTGGACATTCTTTTTTTAATTTACAAAATTTTATTTAATGCAGCGTCTATTTTTTCAACGGTGCGCTCGACGTTGTGCAATTTGTCCAAGCCGAAAAGCCCCAGCCGGAAACTTTGATAATCCTCCGGTTCATCGCATTGTAAAGGCACACCCGCCGCAATTTGAAAACCAAGTTCCGCAAATTTCTTTCCGGATTGAATGCCTTTATCATCGGTGTAACTGACAACAACACCCGGAGCTTGAAAGCCTTCTGCGGCAACACTTTTGATACCTTTAGCAGTCAGCATCGCCCGGACTTTATCGCCGAGTTCCTGCTGTTCAGCACGGACTTTTTCAAAACCGTATGCTTCGGTTTCTTTCATAATGTCTCGGAAACGCCTCAACGAATCGGTGGGCATGGTGGCGTGATAGGCGTGTCCGCCGTTTTCGTAGGCAGCCATGATGTCCAGCCATTTGCGCAAATCACAGGCAAAACTGCTGCTTTCCGTGAAATCAATACGTTCACGTGCCAGTGCACTGAACATCACCAAGGCACAGCACGGTGATGCACTCCAGCCTTTTTGCGGAGCACTGATCAAAATATCAACTCCGGAACCTTCCATGTCAACCCAAATTGTTCCGGAAGCAATACAGTCTAAAACAAACAAACCACCAACCTCATGTACCGCATCGGCCAGCGCACGCAGATAATCATTTGCTAACATCATTCCGGAAGCCGTTTCCACATGCGGCGCAAAAACCACATCAGGCTTTTTGGATTTGATGGCCGCCACCACTTCCTCAATCGGAGCCGGTGCAAAAGGTGCCTGCGGGCCGTCGTGGGTGCGTCGTGCTTTGAAAACAGAGGATTGTGCCGGAATGTTCCCTTTTTCAAAAATTTGCGTCCAGCGGAAACTAAACCAGCCGTTTCGGACAACCAGGCATTTTTTCCCCGAAGCAAATTGCCGCGCCACCGCTTCCATGCCGAAAGTTCCACTTCCGGGAACCACAGCCACCGCTTGCGCGTTGTACACTTTTTTCAAAGTCATCGAAATGTCGTTCATCACTTCTTGAAATGATTGCGACATGTGATTCAATGAGCGGTCGGTATAAACAACTGAATATTCTAAGAGACCATCTGGGTCAACCTCTGGTAATAATCCGGGCATCTATTTTTAATAATAAAAATATTATTGTATTTTGTTTTAATTTATTTTTTAACTTTTCAAACGTAATCCTTCAGGGTCATATGCCGCATGATCCAGTACAGTTGCTACCACACTTTGTCCATTGGCCAGGCGTATGGTGAAATTGTTTCCGCTATCTGCCATTTCGTTGCGGACCCACGCAAGACCTATCCCACGTTTCAAGGTAGGGCTGAGTCTGGAACTGGTGACGCGACCGGCTATTTTACCTTTTTCAAGAACTGCAACTCCATCATCCGGAATTGGTGCGTTGGGTTCCAGTTGATAGGGAACTAATTTGTTTTCGATTCCGCGTTCCTTAAAATGCTGTAAAAAAGCTTTGCCGACAAAATCTGCTTTATCGTCTTTGATGGCAAAACCAACTCCGGTTTCATAAGGACTACTCAAGGCATCGCTGTCTGTACCTGGAATCAAGTGACCTTTTTCCAGTCGTAAAATACGCTGCGTTTCCACACCAAATGGCTTGAGTCCAAACTCTTCACCTTCTGTCATCAAATGTTTCCACATCGACTCTCCATATTCTGCAGGAAAGTGAACTTCATAACCCAGTTCTCCTGTGAAACCAATACGGTAAAAAGATACTGGAACTCCGGCGATGCTGGCATTACGACAGTGCATGTACGGAAAAGCTTTGTTTGACATGTCAATTTCGACAAGTTTCTGTAAAAATTCACGTGACTCTTCTCCGGTTACATTGACTGCAGCGTTTGCTAAACTGAGATTTTTTACCTGTACATCAAAGTCCTCCACTAAGAGCCACCACTGAAAAAGTGAGTTGATAGCATCCTGATTTCCGGTTGTAGTGGTAAGATAATATTTGCCCTGCTCAAGGTGTGAAATAGTGCCGTCTTCAAACAGTATTCCGTCTTCGCCGACCATGATTGAATAACGAGTACGACCTACTTCAAATTTTCGGTATTTGCCCGGCAGCATAAACTGCAGAAAATCAATTGCATCAGGACCGCTGATTTCTATTTTTCCAAGTGTACTCACGTCAATCATACCCAAACCGTTTCGTACATAACCAACTTCTTGCTGAGGATCTATGTATGAATCCGGACGTTTCCACTGACCTGCATCCAGAAATTTAACGCCCAAGTCAATGTGACACTGATGGAACGGTGTACGGCGAATCGGAGATAAATGTGGAGCACGTCCTGCTAAAATACCAAATGTTGCACCGGAAAATGGTGGGCGCATTGTTGTCGGCACAGCATCCAATGAGGAAAGGCCTGTATCTTGTGCAGCCAGACGTGCAACTGCTTCATGGCATCCTTTACCCTGACAGGGGCCCATACCCAGACTGGAGTATCGTTTAAGTGATTCCACTTGATCGTAACCTTCTGCAATTGAAACACGGGCTTCGGCGCGTGTTACATCCATGCATTTGCAGATAAAGTGGTTTTTGCCAGCAGATTCAATATCGGCAGGTAGAGCCATGATAATTTCTTCAGCAGAACGAACTGAATGCTGAGTGGTTGTATTATTAGCCGCTGCTTTACCGGTTTGCATTCCTTCTTCATACAAACGGGAAAAATTAGCTGCACCGTGTACTTCACCAGTGGAGTACATTGCCTGTGGTAAATCATTGACACGTAATATTTGGCGTTCGGTGTCCCATTCAGGACGTTTTCGTCCCATAGAGAGTAAATTAAGTTGAGGTTTAAAACCAACTGCCATCACCAGTAAGTCACAATCAAATGACTGGTGAGAATCGCCTCCGTTTATTGGTCCTACATCAACACGCTGGATTCGTTTTTTTCCATGTGCTGCATGTGCAGTTAGACCTTTGTAAACAGGTACTTCCAGTTTTCGAATTTGCAGTTCAAATTCACCTTCAGTATTTCCTGCTTCACGTCCATCGATTACAGCAACTACATTCGCACCTGCTCCGTGCAACTGCAGTGCAGTCTGATATCCTCCGTCATGAGTTGTCACAACAACGGAATCCTCTCCCGGAAGCACTGCATGGCACATAATAAGTCTTTCGACACCACGTGCAGTCATAATTCCGGGTCGATCGTTATTTTCAAAAACTAAATGACGGTCTGTTGCGCCGGGTGCCAAAACCACAGAATTTGCACGAATTTTAAACAAATCCGCCCCACATTGTGCTGCAATCAAATTGTCTTCATAAATTCCGAAAACGCTGGTATTGACCATGACTTCCAAATAAGGATCGCTGCTGTTTGCATATTTCGCGAGTTCCTGAATCAGTATTTGTACAGCCTCATTTGCAGCAAGTCCATTTAAGGAGTTATTTTCACAGTTTGAAACTGTTGCAATGCTATGTAGAGCATGACCACCAAGTTGAGGATTATCATCTATCAACAAAACTCTTTTTCCGGTTTCCAGTGCAGCTTTGGCAGCAGCCAATCCGGAGGGTCCTCCGCCAATTACGCAAACATCAGGAAAACGGTATCTTTTCTCATAACGACGATTGAGGTGTTTACCTGCGGTATCGATTTTCCCCAACCCGGCCACTTTGCGGATTTGATGTTCTGCCAGCGGCCATAACCATTTTGGTTTGTGAAACATTTTGTAATAAAAACCGTTTGGCAGCAGAGGAACTAGAAAATCATTGAGTTCACTCAGATCATTTTCTACTGAAGGCCAGACATTTTGAGACTGTACAACCATGCCGTTTCGGACTTGAGTTCTATCTGCTAAAACATTTGGTTCATGATCGACTGTGACCATGGATTCATGCCCCTGTCCGAAAACATCATAAGCACCACGGGGACGGTGATATTTAAAACTTCTTGAGAGTAACGTTGTTCCGGAGGCAATTAAGGCAGAAGAAATGCTGTCATTGCTAAAAGCCAGCACACGCTTTCCGTTAAATGTAAAAGAAACTTCTTCTCCTAACTCCGGAAGATTGCAGTATTGATGTGTGTCGATGCGTTTTGTCATCAGTTTTCTCCATTTTTGTCTGTGGAGTTTTGATCTAAATCATTGTACCAGAAACTTCTGTGGTCGGAGTTGTTAGTGGTGTCTCTTTCGGCCAAGAACCAGCTTTGACAACCACTGCGGTGATACCACCACTCTTTTTGTTGACCCATGTTGTTTTCCCGAAAATAGACATAATCTGCCCATTTTGAAAAATCCGCATCTGCTGCAGGACGGGTTTTGAATTCACTTTTGAAAGCAAACTCACTCACTGCACGTTTACCGCAATTAGGGCAATTTAGTTGAAAGCTCATAGTGTGTTTCAAGGTCGATAAATTGTTTTAGTTCAATGCTTCATTCAAAGGGATTAATTTACTAAGATTAATGCCTTACTTCAAAAATGTGATTCTGAGATGAATGCCTCACATTTGTCTTTTATTTCTTTAGGAAAAAGGCAGGCAGTCCTTTTTTTTCTATCCAGGTGTACTGCAACCAATTCAGTTGTGGCAAGCTCTACGCCTGTTTCCGGATTATACATGCTGTGAAAAAATCTGATAACTCTATCTTTTACCTCAAGTATTTTTGATTTAACTACCAGCAAATCACCAGGAAGGGCTTCGGCTTTATATTTCGTAGTTTGTTCAACCGCAGCCATTCCTCTTTCATATTTTCGGATATATTCCGAAGTAATGCCAACTTTGGAAAATAAATGCCATGTACCCTCATCAAATTTTGAAGTGTACCACTGGACATTCATGTGGTCCATATGATCAAGTTGATACGGATATACTACTCCGCGATAAGTTTCAATCATACTCGTTCCAAACAGTTTACAAATGGCTTTCAGCCAAGAAAATAATATGTATAAAAGTTACTTAATAGCTTAAAACATGCCCCAAATAGGACAAGTCTAAATCATGATTAAGTAGTATAAATTTGGATCAACCATTGACAGAAAAACTGCTGTTCGGATTGATTTCACGGTTGCGCGAATAGAAACCCATATTGAGTTCCAAACCGGTATAAACCGTTTTGACTTTCACCGGATCTGCATCATGGTCGTGACCTTTTTCGCAGGCATCAATCAATTCCGCCATGCAGTGTCCGGCAACCGGAGCGTTTTTGAATTGATTGCCGCTGGAACCGATGGCCATATAAAAACCTCCAAGTGCGGACTTGTCGTAAATCGGAATCCAATCATCTGAAACATCGTATAAATCAACTACACCACGCATCCTTGATGGTTCTTTCAGTTCAGGAATTCGCCGCATGCAGCGATAGACCTGTGCTTTCCATTGTGAAGCTGTGAGTTGATTATTGTAATTATCCGGATCCGCAATCCACTCTTGTGGATCACATTTCGGGTCTTCACTGCCGATGAGAATACTATTTCCGGTTTCCGGACGGAAATATATAAAGTTGTCACCATCCGAAGTATGTAGACCGTTTTTCTCAAAATCAAAACCGTCAGGTGAAGGTACATGACAAACTTCATGTCGCAAGGCTTTGGTTTTAATGTTCATCTCTTCTTCAACACCGGCCATTCGGTTAATCACAAAAGAATGCGGTCCTGCAACATTGACTACAATCGGTGCGTCAATTTGTTCTCCGCTTTTGAGATTCACACCAAGTACTTTTCCACCTTCTTGACGAATTTCGCTAATTTCGCTGTTAAACAAAAACTCTCCGCCTTTTGCTTCTGCAGCGACTTGTAAATTGTGTGAACTCAATTGAGGATCACTGACATATCCGGAACCCGGTGTGAAAACTGCACCTTCAATTTTCTTTCCGGTTTTGTCGAAAAAATGTTCATCTTCATCCGGACGGGTTGTACCGTCATATTGATTGTCTGAATAAATGGGCATTCGATCTTTTAATTGATCCAGGTCCCAAACCTCATGTTCAACGCCGATTTCATTAAAAAATTTCAAGCACTTTTTGCTGTGATCCTGCCCTTGAAGTTTGAACATGATGGAACCGGTTTTCATGTATTGAATCATTCCTCGTTCATCTTCAACACCAAGATAATTAGCCCAGTCATCCCAATAAAAAAAACCTTCATAAGCCATGGCCACGCCGTCCCAGGTCGAATAATGTGCCCGCACAATAGCACACGAATTACTGGTCGAACCGTATCCGGAAGTCGGCAGCTTGTCAATATTAAGTGTTTTGTAGCCGCGTTTGGCTAATTCAAAAGCAACGTTGGAACCGATTACCCCAGCTCCAATAATAATTGCGTCTGCTTTTCTGTTCATCTCTCTCCTTTTGTTTGTTTATGTTATAAAATACAATTGTTTTCTAATTCTCTTCCCGAGTCCATCGCAAAATACTAAAAGGGATGCTAAAAGCAAGACTTCCTAAAAGTGAAAGAATTAAAAACATCTTCCAGTCCGGCGACCGAAGTTTGGCAACTAGAATTAGAAAACAAAATAATGGAAGCAAAACAATTGCTTCAAGAATGAAAACCATTGCATACAAATTGTTATATGCTTCGCTGATCTGTGCTTGCCTAAAAAAAGTTGTAAATAAAAATAATCCATTGACTCCAAACAGTCCAATTGCTGAAACTAACCATAAAAATAGTCTTTGGTTTTTGGAAAATCTCATATCTTCCTACCCAACCGGAACTTCAATCAACCTTACCCCATGTCCGGTTTTTTCAAGGAAGTTTCCCATACCATCACGACTAACAACCAATGTACTGGTGTTGACCAGAGGATGACAAAGGATGGCATCATCCTGCCAAATATCCTGGTCAATAAAAACCTCAACATTATTTTCTGTATCATTCAGCACTGCCAGCAAACTGACTGATCCCGGCTCAATCCCCAAATGCGTTTTCAGACGCTCCGGAGACGCGAAACTTAAGCGGGAAGAATCGAGTGCAGAAGAGAGCAACTTGAGATCTACTTTTTTGTCTTCTGGCACAGTCACCAAAAAATGCCGTGTCCCCTTTTTGTCACGTAAAAATAAATTTTTGGTGGATGCTCCCTCTAATTCTGGTGAAAGTCTTTTTGATTCCTCTACTGTAAAAACTGCAGGATGATCATGACGCACATAAGTAATTTTATTGGCGTCAAGAAATTCGTATATTTCAGTCACAATATGTACTATTTAGATGTTTGTTCAGGTTCTGCCTGCCAGACTACTTCTACTTCCACATTATCCAAAATACCCTGAATAGGTACGGATGGTTTGCGGATACGAACTACAATAATGTCTACAGAATAACACTCTCTCATTTCCTCAATTATTCGACTGCCAAGTGTCTCAATTAAATTAAAACTTTTCTCTGCACAGACTCGGCTGACAATATTATGGGCATTGACATATGAAATCGTCGATCTTTCTTCGTCCACCCATGGAGTAGCCGGGTTTTTTAAGCGGTACTCCAGGTCAATTTCAAAGCGCTGTCCCAAAGATTTTTCTTCAGGATGCACTCCGTGAAACCCATAAACAACTATGTTGCAGAGACGAATCGTGTAACTTGGGTTTGTATCCATAATTTTATTCAATAGAACTTAGTTAATAGCGGTCATTATTGTTGTGATTTCTCAGGAAAGTCCACTTATACGTCCGTTTGCATCAATGTCTATGCGTTGTACTGCAGAGGCTTTAGGCATTCCAGGCATCAGCATCATTTTTCCAGTCAGGGCCACGATGAAACCGGCTCCATTAGAAACTTTGACTTCCCGTACCTGCAAGCGCCAACCTCGTGGAGCATTACGTTTTTTGGGATCATCTGAAAGAGAGGCCTGTGTTTTTGCCATGCAGATCGGCCAGTTGGCTAATCCATTCTCTTCCAAACGCAGAATGGATGCTTCTGCTTCTTCAGTGAAATCAACTCCATCAGCCCGGTAAATTTCACGGGCAACGGTTTCAATTTTGGTTTTTATGGGGTCGGCATTTTCATAATAAAAGTTTGGAGCTCCGGGAGTTTCATCAACTATTCGTTTAATTTTATTGGCCAAATCCAAACCGCCTTCTCCACCTTTGGCAACAACTTCACTCAAAGAACTTTCAACTCCAATATCTTCACAAAATTGCCGTACAAGGTCCAATTCTTCCGGCGTGTCTGTTGGAAAACGATTGATGGCAACCACTACAGGCAAACCATATTTCTGCACATTTTCTGCATGAGTCTTTAGATTCTCACATCCTATTTTCAATGCTTCAAGATTCTCAATTTTCAGATCATCTTTTTCCACACCACCATGATATTTTAATGCACGTATTGTGGCTACTAAAACAGCCCCGTTGGGTTTCAATCCAGCTTGTCTACACTTGATGTTAACAAACTTTTCTGCACCTAAATCTGCAGCAAAGCCTGCTTCTGTAACGACATACGGAGCTAATTTCAAAGCCAGCCGTGTTGCACGTACACTGTTTGAACCATGAGCAATATTTCCGAATGGACCACAATGTACAAAAACTGGTGTGTGCTCGCAAGTTTGCACAATGTTGGGTTTGAGTGCGTCTTTCAACATCACGCACATTGAACCGATACAATCCAGCTCACGTGCAAAAACAGGTTTTCCGGAAGTGTTGTAAGCAACAACAATGCGACCCAGTCGCTCCCTTAAATCTGCCATATCATTGGCCAGAGCCATGATGGTCATGATTTCGGATGCAGCAACAATATCAAATCCTGTTTGATGAGGAAAACCATCGAATTTTGAACCCAAACCAACTTCTGCATTACGCAGTTGTCTGTCGCACAAATCAATTGTGCGTCTCCAGGTGACTTTTTCAGGATCTATCTCGAGTGGATTGTCAAAGTGCATTGAGTTATCCAGCACTGCAGACAACAAATTATGTGCTGCAGCAATTGCATGGAGATCTCCGGTGAAGTGCATATTGATGTCTTCCATCGGCAAAACTTGAGAATAACCACCACCTGCTGCACCGCCCTTGATGCCAAATGTGGGTCCCATACTCGGTTCACGTAAAGCAAGTGCGTGTTTGACACCAAGTTTTCCGAAGGCTTGTGCCAGTCCGATACAGATGCAGGTTTTTCCTTCTCCTGCAGGAGTCGGCGTGATTGCTGTAACAAGAATCAGCTTGCCATCCGGACCGTCTTTGAGTCGTTCCCAGAGATTATCTTCAATTTTGGCCTTATATTTACCGTATTGTTCCAAATCATTGCTGTCTATTTCGAGCATCGAAGCAATTTCCGGAATCAGTTTCATAGTTGCATGTTGCGAAATTTCAATATCTGCAGGAATTGCAGGCATTTCCGGATAAATTACATCAAGTCTAGTTTGATCTGTTTTCATTTGGTGTTATGGATAAGAAGGTTAAGATATTATAGATTTAAATAATTAATAATGAATCCTTAGCTACGTTCAAGAACAGGCATTTGTTTACCAATTGCAACTGAACCAACAACAAGTAATGTAAAGATAACGGTTTGTAAATCAACAATCTCGTTGAGCAATAGTGCAGATGCAACTAAAGTTACAATTGGTTGTAACAACTGTGTTTGGCTGACCCTTGCAATTCCTCCTAAAGCCAGACCTTTGTTCCAGAGGAAAAAACCAAATAACTGGCTGACTAGAGCCAAATATAAAAAGCTTAGCAGCACATTCAAAGGCAAACTTTCAATTGCTGCTTGTGGCACCTGCAGCCAGGCTGGTACAATGATAAATGGGAATGAAATTACTAAAGCCCAACAAATTACCTGCCAGCCACCAATTACTTTTGAAAGCTTTCCTCCAAGTGCATATCCGCTTGCGGCACTGACTATAGCACCCAGCAGTAAAAAATCACCTGACTGCAACGAACCAAGCCCCTGCAGCAGTGAAAAAGTAATAACTATTGTACTACCAATAACTGCGAAAATCCAGAAACCAGCGGATGGTTTTTCGTTTGCAAATAAAGCAGCAGCCATTGCTGTTGCCAAAGGCAGCAAACCAAGTACTACTCCTCCGTGTGATGCCGGTACTGTCTGCATAGCCCAGGCAGATAAAACAGGAAAACCTACCACCACCCCGGCTGCAACTCCCAACAGTTGGATAAGTTGTTGTTGATTAGGTCTTTTCTGCTTAGTTGCGATTAGCAAAACTGCGGCCACAATTGAGGCCATAACTGCACGTCCCAAACCGATGAATATCGGATCAAAATATGGAATGATAAAACGTGTTGCCGGTAGAGTCAGGCCAAACGAAACTACACCTAATGTACCTAGAATCATTCCTTTAGACTCATTACCCATAATTAATTAACTATCTTTCTGTTCAGCATTCAGGTAAATTTACCGCAAGCCCACCCAATGATGTCTCCTTGTAGTGGAGCATCATGTCTTTACCGGTTTTGTGCATTGTGGCAATGACTTTATCAAGTGAGATGATATGGTTTCCGTCTCCACGTCTTGCTAACCGTGCCGCGTTGATGGCTTTCAAAGCACCCATAGTATTACGTTCAATGCAGGGGATTTGTACCAGACCACCAACCGGATCACAGGTTAATCCCAGGTTATGTTCCATCCCGATTTCTGCTGCATTGGCAATTTGACGGGGTGCGCAGTCCATGACTGCAGCCAAACCTGCAGCCGCCATAGAACATGCTACTCCGACTTCGCCCTGACAGCCGACTTCTGCTGCGGAAATTGAGGCTCCCTCTTTAAATAATATACCAATTGCAGCAGCTGTGAGCAGAAATGTAACAATTTTGTCTTCGTTGAAATCCTTGCGAAAACGTTGACAGTAGTGCATTACTGCCGGTATTACTCCACCACCTCCATTAGTTGGAGCAGTAACTATTCGTCCTCCAGATGCATTCTCTTCATTGACGGCCATGGCAAACAGACTTACCCAGTCCATCAGCTCTGCAGGAGAATGGTCAGGGTTTTTCATCAACTCCCTGTAGAGATCAGGTGCTCTTCTACGTACATTCAAACCACCAGGTAAATGTGATTCAGAAGATGACATTCCTCTTTGAGTGCATTCCTGCATCACGCCCCAGATGTTAAGCAAACCATCCCAGATCTCAGATTCTGAACGCCATGTTTGTTCATTGATCCACATCAGTTCACGACAGCTCATACCTGTTTTTGTGCAGTGCTCAAAGAGTTCTTTACATGATTTGAAATGAAATGGAACTTGTTTGCCGAAGGATTCATTTTTATTTTGAATTTCCTCAGCATCTAAAACAAATCCGCCGCCTACTGAATAAAAATCCTCTTCACGTAACTTTGTTCCATCAACATCATAAACAGTGAAACGCATGCCATTGGAATGATGTGGTAATAAATCGTCATGATAAAAAATCAAAGACTCTTTTTCGTCAAAAGAAATTTTATGTTCATTCAACAGAGTCAGCGTTTTATTTTTTCGTATCCTGCCTAATCTTACAGACATAAGTTCTGTCTCAACTGTAGCTGGATCAGCCCCCTCTAAGCCCAGCAAAATAGCACCTTTAGTACCATGACCAGTTCCAGTTAAGGCCAGTGAACCAAACAACTCTATTTTAACGGAGTCAATTTTCGTCAGCGGAAATTTCTCGATGCAGTTAAATATAAATTGTTTTGCAGCAAACATAGGTCCAACTGTGTGCGAACTCGATGGACCTATGCCAATTTTAAATAAATCAAATACACTAATACTCATTTGGCCTCTTTCTCTATTATTTAATTATCCTCTACGTGCTCGTCGACGTCCACGTTCTCGTCGTTCTCCACCTTCACCATCAGCTACTGGTTCCCGATACTTTCTGATCCAACTGGCACAATTTGGATCATTGCCCATCATCATGTCTGCACCCATCACTGCCTGCATTACAGGCTCATGGAGTGGATTTGTAATTGCTGATGTCAGTCCGGAAGCAATTGCCATTGTCAAAAATGCGGCGTTCACTCCGTTTCGGTTGGGAAGTCCAAAACTCACATTTGATGCACCGCAAGTCGTATTGACTTTTAGCTCATCCTGTAAACGCCGGACCAGACTCATTACTTGTCTCACTGCAGAATTGATTGCTCCAATCGGCATCACCAAAGGGTCGACTACAATGTCTGAACTTGGAATACCATAATCCGCCGCATGTTCTACAATTTTTTTAGCCACCTCAAAACGCACATCCGGGTCTTCAGAGATACCGGTCTCATCGTTGGAAATAGCTACTACGGCGCAGCCGTATTTTTTAACCAGTGGTAAAACGGCTTCCAGTCGTTCTTCTTCACCAGTAACTGAATTCAACAAAGCTTTTCCTTGATAAACTTCAAGTCCAGCCTCCAAAGCAGCAACTATTGAAGAGTCGATTGAAAGTGGAAGGTCAGTCAGAGATTGTACAAGTTTGATGGTCTCAGCCAGTATTTTAGGTTCGTCTGCAAGTGGGATCCCCGCATTCACATCCAGCATGTGTGCACCAGCAGCTACCTGTGCCAGTGTATCCTGTTCTACTCTGCTGAAATCACCCTCAGCCATTTCTTTTGACAGTAGTTTGCGTCCGGTGGGATTGATGCGTTCACCAATCATCACGAACGGTCGCTCAAAACCAATGATGATTTCTTTACTGGCGGAACTAATTACGGTATCAGTCATTTTAATTTTTTTCAATATTCATTGTTCTTAGTTTTAGATGGTACAAATCATGTTTCTGAAATTTTCAGGCCTTTGTTTTTTACAAGATTTTTTAAAATTTCATCAGTGAAATACGCCTCCAATTCTGCCGCAGTGCTGTTCACAATATTTTGTGGATCGCCTTGGCAACTTTCTATTTCTCGTCGCCAATCTTCAAGATATTCAGCACTTCCCTGACGTCCAGCACGCATGGCGGATTTGTCTATGGCTTTCATAAAACGTTCATCTAATTGTGCTTTGTATGAAGTTCGACCCTGCTTTACAATCACCTGTGAAGGTATATCCCGCCAATATATTATTGTTCTTTTTGCCATTTTAGTTCTAATCTGCTTTTGATAAAGCGGCTAATGCTGGAGCTAATTCGCCATATCCGGTGAATCTGTATTCGTATTTTAGTTTCAGTCGTTCTGCAATTTCTTGAGCTTGCGTTTGTAATTCCGGATTATCTGTTTGCGCTAAATAAACCAATTTTCGGTAGTGTTCAAAATAAATTTGCAAGAGCTCCGGATATTGATCTATTTTCATTCCCCGCCAAATCAGGCTTTCAAAACTTTTGACTAAAAAATCGGTGAGAAAATAACTGCCGATTTCTTCGACAACAATTTCTGAAAAAGTTTTACTTCCAGAAAAAAACTCATAACAATGTGCTCCCGGCAATCGTACTACTCCAAATTCTTCCAGTAGTTTATCCAGTTGGCCACCTGTTCCGCAATCTGCATAGCCAATGTAAATTTTGGAAAATTTATTTTGCGCATTACGTAAATTTTTCTGCAGTTGCTCTGTTATTTTTTGCGGTTCATTATGCAGTTTTGCCGGCAGGTAGCGGACTTTTAAATGACTCCAGCCATTTTTGCGAATCAGTACCGTGATTTCATTTGCCAGTGCACCGCAGGCAATGATTAATGTTTTGTCAGATGCCTCCAACCGTTCGCCCCAGAGATCATGTGCAGGAGCCAGATTTTTGATTTTGGCAAGGTGATATTTTCTACCACGACGACGTTTTTTAGTTGTACGTTTCATTAATTTAAATAAACAGTTTTAAAATCAGTTTAACCTGTTTATTTTATGCTTTCACTGAATTAACATCAAGCTGCTGCCTGCGGTATTGCAGGTGTGCTTTCGCGGCGTTGAGTAATCATGGAGGATGCAGTTTCTACAGCTACAGCGGCATCCCTGCAGTAGGCATCAGCACCAATTGCCAAGCCAAATTCTTCATTTAAGGGTGCTCCGCCGACCAAAACAATCAAATCATCACGAATCCCTTGATTTCCCAATTCATCAATTACGACTTTCATGTAGGGCATGGTTGTGGTGAGCAAGGCAGACATTCCCAGTATGTCCGGTTTATGTTCTTCAATGGCTTCCAAATAATTCTCCACAGGATTGTTGATACCAATATCAACCACCTCAAAACCTGCGCCTTCCCACATCATACCGACCAAGTTTTTTCCGATGTCGTGGATATCACCTTTGACCGTGCCGATCACAGCTTTTCCAAGCGGCGGCGCACCTGTTTCCGCGAGCAATGGACGCAAGATCCCCATTCCGCCTTTCATCGAATTTGCCGACAGCAAGACCTCTGGAACAAACAAAATCCCATCCCGAAAGTCAATACCGACAATCCGCATTCCTTCTACCAGAGCTTCGCTCAATACTTTGTCCGGAGACCAACCTCTAGAGAGCAAAATGTTAGTACCTTCTTCAATTTCCTCTTTGAGTCCATCGTAAAGGTCATCGTGCATTTGCAAAACCAGCTCATCGTCCGGCAGTGTCGATAAATCCAGTTCTTCGTCTTCTTCAATTAAATCTTGTTCCTCACTCATGATTTCCTCCATTATGTTTATTATTACAAAATTATATTTAGCCTAAAACTAACCATTATTTTGAGTCAGTATTTTGAAAGTTATTACAAATCCTTGCACAAGCGCAAAGAGTCATAAATTGCTGAATGAATATTCCGGCTGGCGACTACATCGCCAACCCGAAAAAGTTGAAATTTACCTTCCGTATTGCTGACCAAATTTTGCTCTTTTCCGGAAATCAGGGATTCCAAATCAATTTCTCCTCCGTTACTCGAATGCGGTTGCAGTTCAAAATAAAGCTCATCCAGCGGCAAAGTTCCGTGATCGACAACTACTTGCTCAGTTGTTCGTTCGATTTTGGAATGCGTGTATTCGTTGTAAAGTACGGCGGTCAAACCGGAAGTGTTTCGGCGCACCGCAGTTAAACGATGATTGAGTGTAATCGTTACATCATTTTCATAAAGCGCAGTCAAATACGCCGGATAATTGGTTCCGCCGACATCTGGTGCAATGGTACGTTCCGGAGTTACATATTCTAAATTTGTTTCTGGTTTTGCTAAAAATTCTGCACAGGAAATTCCGGGATGCTGGCCGTTGTCGTCAAAAATCAAAATGTCTTTTTTGAGTTTCACACTTCCGGACAAAATGTCCCAACTCGGAGTAACCAAATCGGCACCCTCCCGCAAAAAATCTGTGTTCGGCAAACCTCCGGTTGCTACAATTACGACCTCCGGATTTTCGTTCAAAACATCCGAAACTTCCGCATAACAATTAAATCGCACTTTCACACCGAGCCGTTGTACTTCGGCAAAAAGCCAGTCCGTGATTCCAATGATTTCACGCCGCCGAGCGACTTTTGCCGCCAATAGGATTTGTCCACCGGGGCGGTCATTGGCTTCAAACAAAACCACCGAATGCCCGCGTTCAGCACAAACACGGGCCGCTTCCAATCCAGAAGGCCCCGCTCCGATTATCGCTATTTTCCGCGACTTTCCGGAAGTTCTCGGTACAATTTGCGGCATTGTTTTTTCGCGTCCGGTGGCTGGATTATGGGCGCAAAGCGCATCGCCGTTTTCGTACAAACGATCCAAACAGTAACCCATGCCGACGCAGGGACGGATACGTTCTTCTTCTCCGGACTCAATTTTTTTGACGATGTAGGGGTCTGCCATGTGCGCCCGTGTCATACCCACCATATCAAGCAAATTTTCCCGCAAAGCATAACGCGCACCGGCCACTTCGTTGATGCGTGTTGCATGAAAAACCGGCAAATTAAATTCGTGTTTGATTGCTCCGGCAAATTCCAAATACGGCGATGCCGGAAGGCCCATACTCGGCAAAACCAGTGCTTCGCCTTCTTCGGTGTCGATGTGACCTTTGATGATATTGATAAAATCGAGCGCACCTGTATTGACCAGCATTTCACCGATTTTAAGACCTTCTTCCAAACGCAAAGCGCCGTCTATATTTTTGTCTAAAGCTTCGTCAAAAACCATGCGGATTCCGACAATAAAATTGTCACCGACTTGCTTGCGGACTTCTTCCAAAACCGCCAAAGAAAACCGCACCCGATTTTCCAAACTCCCCCCATAACGGTCTTTTCGCAAATTTGTTCTTTTCATCCAAAAGGCATCGAACAAATGCCCGTAAGCCTCAATTTCCACACCGTCCAATCCGCCTTCTTGACAACGCCGTGCAGCGGAGCCGTATGATTTAATGATACGGCGAATATCCGTTTCCTCCATAATTTTCGGAAAACCGCGATGCACCGGTTCCCGTACACAAGACGGAGCAACAATCGGCAACCAATCTCCGGCATTGGAAACGCTTCTGCGTCCTAAATGCGTGATTTGACACATTAAAGCCGATCCGTGCTGATGAACACCTTCCGCCATTTCTTGGAAATACGGAATAATGTCATCATTTCCGGCATACAAATTTCCGAACACCGGCGGTGAGTCCGGAGCAATCAAAGTCGAACCGCCGAACATGGTCATTGCAATTCCACCTTTGGCTTTTTCCTCGTGATACAGACGGTAGCGTTCTTTGGGCAATCCGTCTTCGGAATAAGCTGGTGCGTGACTAGTACTAAGAATTCGGTTTTTTAAACGCAAATGCTTGAGCTGAAACGGTTGTAAAAGTGGATCAGTTGTTTCCATTTGTCTTAATAATTTGCATCCGGAAATGACTCTTTTCTTTGCTGGATGAAAGCCAATAGTGCTTCATCGACTGCCGGATCCATTGCCGGCATTTCGTAATCGTCGAGCATTTTATGCCAAATTTTGTTAGCACGTTGTGCTGTGTCCAGACTGCCGTCAACTTCCCATTGTTCAAAGCTGTTGTTATCGGCAACACTGGAGCGGAAAAAGGCAGTTTCAAAATTAGTACGTGTATGATCGCAACCTAAATAATGTTGGCCGGGACCTACTTCACGGATTGCGTCTAAAGCAAGACCGTTTTCTGAAAGATCGACTCCTTTCATAAATTCGTGCATCATTCCTGCTTGGTCAATGTCCATGATGAATTTTTCGTACCCCATCGATAATCCGCCTTCCAGCCAGCCTGCAGTGTGGAGCATGAAATTCACTCCAGCGAGCATCGCATGTTGCAGAGTGTTTGCTGCTTCATAAGCTGCTTGTGCGTCGGCGATTTTACCACTGTTCAAACCGCCACCACTCCGGAAAGGAACTCCCAAACGACGCGCCAAAGCAGCAACTATGTAAAGCACCAACTGCGGTTCTGGAGTTCCGAAAGTAGGTGCACCGGACTGCATCGACATTGAGCTGGAAAATGTTCCGAAAATAACTGGTGCTCCTGGACGCACCAACTGTGCGAAGGCCATTCCGGAAAGAGCTTCCGCATAAAGTTGTGCTGCAGTAGCTGCCACTGTAACCGGGGACATGGCTCCGGCAATACAAAACGGCGAAACCACGCAGGCTTGATTATTTCGGGCATATACCTTGAGCGCACCGAGCATCGTGCTGTCCCAAACCAACGGGGAATTGGCATTGATTAAGCTGACGATGACTGTGTTTTTTTTGACAAACTCTTTGCCAAACAAAACCTTGGCCATATCAACCGTGTCTTGCGCCCGTTCCGGAGCTGTTACCGAACCCATGAATGGTTTGTCGCTGTAACGCATGTGCGTATAAACCATATCGAAATGCCGTTTGTTGACGGGCAAATCCACCGGTTCGCAAATCGTTCCTCCGGAATGGTGCAAATATGGTGTGGAATAAGCCAGCTTGACAAAATTCTGAAAATCTTCCAGCGTGGCGTAACGTCGTCCTTTCTCCAAATCCCGCACAAACGGTGAACCGTAAGCCGGTACTAAAACCGTGTTTTTGCCGCCGATCCGGACATTTCGCTCAGGATTACGGGCGTGTTGCGTGAACTCAGCCGGTGCATTGTCTTGAATCAAATTTTTACACAAACCTCTGGGAATACGGACGCGCTCGCTGTTGATGTCCGCTCCGGCTGTTTTCCAAATTTGCAGAGCTTCCACATCGCCGCGAAACTCGACTCCGATTTCCTGCAAAATTGTTTCAGCGTTGTTTTCAATCAAAGCCAAACCCTCTTCGTCCAGCACCTCATAAACTGGTACCTTACGGGTGATATACGGAACTCCCTGAGTCACTGGTTCGCTTCGCGCTGCTTGTCGGGCCTCTCTTCCACCTCCGGAACGACCTCTTTTGTTTCGCTCTGCCATATTATATTAAAGTTAAGGGCTATTTAATTGTTTTAATTATACTCTTGTTGATTTTAGTTCTGTATTCATTCCAGCTATTGTTTTAAACAAAATAGCTGAAAGCAAAATTGCACCTCCAATCAGTGTCAGCTGAGTAGGATATTCTTTAAAAAACATCCAGGCCCAGACGGGCCCCAGAATTACTTCAATCAAACTGAGCAATATTAACTCTGCAGACTGTATTTGGTATGAACCGGCAACAAACAAAACTAAACCAAATCCCAAACCAAATGCACCAAAACCAAGAGCAATTAATAAATCATGAAGGGAAATAACAAGTACTTCATCTTCATATAGTATTGCTGCTGCACAGAAAACAACTGTAATCAAACCAGCATAAAAAACTGCCGGCAACATGTTTTTATTCTTACCCCAACGCAAGGATACAGTAAAACAGGCAAAACCGAGTGCGGTTATGAAAGCCGCTAAACTACCAAAAAATGAGTCGCCAGATGTTCCCTCCTGAATCATCACAACAATCCCGACAAATGCAATCATCATTGCAGTCCACTGTGTTTTACTGATTTGTTCTTTTAGTAAAATCCACCCTAAAAAACCTGCAATGAAGGGGGCCGAACTCATCATAAAAAGTGTGTTTGCAATCGTTGAATGAGTAATTGAAAAAACAAATGAAACAAATGCAAAAGAAAGAAAAAGACCTCCAATTAAACTTGCAATACCACTTTTTTTAAACTGACTGATAGTGCTGAAACTTTTTTTATTTATCAGAAAAAATAGCGAAACTGATAATGCAATTGAACGATAAAAGAGGTATTGCCACTCTGATGCATTATCCAGTAAACGAATCAGAGGACCTCCGGTACTCCAGAGCAGTCCTGCAAAGAGAATATAAGTTCGTCCTAAAGTAATTGAAGTTGCCTGATTCGATATTTTATGAAGCATCTGCTTTCGTTATGTAGTAATCAACAAAGCCAATTCTGCATACAGAATGCCATCCTGTAAGTATATGATAATATAGAATAATAAATATTAATGTGTTAAAAGCAGAACTTCAGGTTCCTGTCTAAATTTGATAAAATAAATTTATAAATGGAGGAATGTTAGTAGGATCTTATGACAGTCTCAGATATTATTAATAATAAATCATAATATCAATTAGATATGATGTAGCAGTTAAATTTATAAAATTGATGGGAGCAAGCTTAAAAAGCAGAACTATCAGTTCCGAACAAAGAAAAACAAGAATGAACAGTTCCGATTTAAGGCAGTTTAAGAATCTGAATTGGTACAGGATGGCAACCAGGAAACTAAAGTTGTTTAGTGAAAACAGATTATGTGTCGTATATTTTCAGCAAACTCCAGATTTCAACAGGAATAGCTATTCCAGTATTTAACCTGTTTTGAGCCGCAATTCCGCGTATTTCTCCGGGGATATAGGTTTGGTGTTCAGCCTGAATGGACTTGAGATAATTATCCACTCGTTCAGAAAAATTGTCGCCGAGCATTAAATCCGCATGCAGTCCGATGATAAATAAGCCGGTGTTTGTACATGTATTGCCCTGATGAAAAGCAGGAGCATCCACAGACCAGTTAGCACCAGTTGTACCTGCAGCCAGAATTTCTACCATCAGTGCAATGTTGGCTCCGCGATCTCCTCCAAAAGCCAGCAAAACGCCCTTAAGTGCAGCTTGGGCATCTGTGGTTGACTGTCCCTTGGAGTCCAGCGCCCAGCCTTCAGGAATGCTGGTATTGTTTTCAGCAGCATGTCTGAGATTGACAAATGCTGTTGCACTACTGGATTGATCGATTACCAGTGGAGGTGAATTATTGCGTGGTACAGCAAATGCCAGCGGATTAGTACAAAAGACCGGTGTTTTGCTACCGGATGCAGCCAGCAGTGCAGGACCTCCATTTGTGGCCGCTAAACCGAGTAGTCCATGATCTGCAAGACGACGTACGAAATAACCGAGTTCTCCGCAAATGTAAGCATTTCTGACACCAAGTGCTGCAATACCGTACTGTTTTGTAGTTGCTATGAATTCTGCTAAAACCTGATCTACACCAGCGTGCGGGAATCCGCTTTGTGCGTCAATTTGAAACAGGGCTGGAACTGGGTGAGTTATGACTGGTTTTGCCTGTCCATCAACTCTACCTGCCCGGACAGCCTCTACATAATCCTTAAAATGAGCCCATCCTACAGTAGACTTGCCTTGAAGTTCTGCATCAATCAATGACTTTGCAATGAAGAGTGCATTTTCAGTAGACACGCCATTTTCTACAAATGCTTTTGTGCAGAGTTGAAGTGCAGTTTTAACAGAAATTGTTTTGTGAGGCAATTTATCTCCTGTTATCAAAAACTTCTTTTTCTAAGAAACAGTTTTCATTAATAATCTTTTTCGATACTTCAAAATAATAACTTTTGTTTTGAAGTATCGAACAAGTTAGAAAAGCGAGTAATTTGACGAAACAGCCGGTTTATTCCAATTGTTCAGAAACAACTTTATAGTTTAAGAAAACTAGTTGCAAAAATAAATTATTTAACGATTACGCCAAACCTGTGTGCGGCGTTTAAGATAATTGGAAAACAAAGCGTGAAGTATTCGGAAAGTCGCAGAAGTATAGACAATCATCAAGGCCATTGCAGCTGCCGGTGCAATATCTCCTGCATCATCCATATTTAAAACTGCAATTGAAGCCAACATTGTTTCCGGAGAATAAAGGAAAACAACTACAGATACTGTGGTCATAGCATTCAAAAACAGATAGCTCGCCACATCCAATAATGCAGGCAGACAAACAGGAAGTGTCACTTTACCGAAGGTACGCCAAACAGGTGTTTTCAGTGAAAGTGAAACTGTTTCAAATTCAGGATCTAGCTGTTTGAGGGCGGTAAGTCCAGTGAGGTGACTGACTGTGTAAAAGTGGATGATAGTACTGATGACAAGTATTGCCATTGTTCCATAGAGGAATCCGAGAGGATTATCAGGATGATTGAAAAAGAAAATGTAGGCAATTCCCAAAACTAAACCCGGAATTGCCAATGGTAACATGGCGATCAAATGTAAAAGGGTTCGCATCCAGGTAACACCTCTTGCTTTTTCAACTAGATAGCTGCCGATAAATATCAATCCGGTACCAAAAATAGCACAATAAATTGCCATCTGAATTGAATTGTAATAGGCTTCCCAGCCGCCACCGTCCATCAAATCAAAATCATAATTATTGAGTGTCAACGAAAGATTGTAGGGCCAGAATGTAACAAAAGAAGCATAGGCTGCCATCGCCAGCATAGCCAGAAATATAAACGCAATGAAGGAACAAAATCCAAATAGTAACCAGTCTCTCAGTGGTTCTGGTTTCGGCTGAAATGGTACTGCTCTCGCAGAAAGTAGGGCCACCTGTTTACGTTGCACCCAGCGGTCCGCAATGAAGGCGATAACAGCGGGTAAGAGCAAAACCAGCGAAACCACTGCTCCCATTTCAAAGTTTTGCTGACCGACAACTTGTTTGTACACATCTGTTGCCAAGACATTAAAATTTCCGCCAATGACTTTTGGCACTCCAAAATCAGTAATGACCAACGTAAAAACAATGAAGCCCGTGCTGAGAATTCCATACTTGGCACCCGGAAGTGTGACAGTCCAGAAGATACGCCATTTTGGCGTCCGCAGTGCTTCGGCTGCTTCATAGAGTCTGGCATCGGCGGTAGATAGTGCTGTTATTAAAATCATCAAGGCATGAGGGAAGACCCAGAAACAAGAGGCCATGACGACACCAATGGGGCCGTAAATCGATGAGCCGAACAGCCATGATTTGATAACACCTTGTGTGCCAAACCAGTAAATCAAAGAAATTGCTGCCAGCAGTGACGGCGCAAGAATTGGAATCAAGGCCACACCGCGAAAGAATAAACGAAACGGCATTTGGGTTCTGGTAAGTGCATAAGCGTAAATGAAAGCCAGAACCAAGACAATCATAGCCGTAAAAAATGCCACACTTAAACTATTGCCAACAGAAATCAATAGTGCTGGAGTTTGAAAGTATTCATGGAAATTTTGCAAACCAACAAAATTACCATCCATGTCTTCCATACTTTTTGAGAGCAAAGAGTAAAGCGGAAACACGACAAAAACTGTTAGTAAACCGATTAAGAGTACCAGACCGATACGTAGAGTATAATCATCACGGCTGAGCTTTATCTTTATACTGGACACTCTATTATTCGGAACAGTTGAGGCTGGAATCGAAACGGTTGTATTCATGAGCTTTCCTGAAAAACTCTGAGATTACGGGCAGGAAAAACAGCGGTGAGTGCTGTGCCAGGACTGACATTAAGTTCGTGAACCTGCTGCGTGGAAAGGTCTGTCATTAACTCGCCGAAACCCTCAGGTCCCTTTAAAATTAATCTGCAGAACGAACCAAGAAATTCTAAGGACTCCACTTTAACTGCGAAAGAATTAATAATATCCTTAGCTTTTGCACTACATACAATATCTTCAGGGCGCACTGTGAGCCTGACTTTGCTTGCGTGTGGAATCTCTCCGGTTTCGCAAACAAGAGTTTTCTCACCAACCAGCACTTTGCCGGAAGTTGAGACCTCTCCCTGCATAAAATTCATAACTCCAATAAAGTCTGCAACAAAAGGTGAAGCCGGAGTGCTGTATATTTCTTCCGGAGTACCGACCTGTTCGATGCGGCCTTCGTTCATTACCACAATGCGGTCAGCCATTGAAAGTGCTTCTTCCTGGTCATGTGTGACTAAAATTGTGGTGACACCAAGCCTTTCGTGTAGTAAGCGAATTTCATGACGTAATGTTGCGCGAACACGGGCATCAAGTGCACTCAAGGGTTCATCGAGCAGCAACAATCCAGGTGAAGTCGCCAATGCTCTTGCCAGGGCAACCCGCTGCTGTTGACCTCCGGAAAGCTGTGCGGGATACTTGTCTGTCTGTTCCGGCATGCCGACAAGATCTAATAAATCATTGACTTGTTTTTGTATTGCAGGCTTTGGAATTTTCATATTTTCCAATCCGTAAGCAACATTTTGAAAGACGGTCAAATTTGGAAAGAGTGCATAAGACTGAAAAACAATCCCGAAATCTCGTTGAGACGGCGGCAAATTGGAAATATCTTTCTCAGCTTGGGTAATTCTCCCGGAAGATTGCGGATCCAGTCCGGCAATAGCCCGCAAGAGAGTTGTTTTCCCACAGCCTGATGGCCCAAGGAAACAGATGAATTCACCGTCATGTATTTCCAGTGAAAGTTCCTGAACTGCGACAAAATCGCCAAAATGTTTGGTGAGATTTTCAATGCGCAGATAGTTTTGTTTTGATTCAGGCATGGTAATTTGTAGATGATCCGGATCGGAAGTAAAATCCGACCCGGAAAATGAGGAAATTAGAATCCAATATTACTTGGCTTCAGACTTTGCGTCGTAGCGACTTTGCCACTCGCCAAGAATCCGTTTGCGATTCACAGCGGCGAATTCAAAGTCATTGTCAATCATGGCTTCCAGAATTCCGGCAGGAAAATGCTTGACCGGCTTGGCAACTCCAGGATAGGCTACCACTGCATATCCTTTGTTGTAAAGCACATTTGCTTTTTTAGTAACCGACCAATCGGCCAACTGTTTTGCGGCAGCAAGTTTTTTGGTGCCTTTGACAATGGCGGTTGCTTCCATGTCCCAACCTACACCCTCTCTTGGAATAATCAACTCCAGAGGTGCACCTTTGGCTTTGGATTTTGCACCTCGATAGGCATAAGAAATACCAATCGCAACTTCTCCGCGGGCAGCCTGTTTACAAGGCTTTGAACCTGAATGAGTGTACCAGGCAATATTTTCATGAAGATTGTCCATGAACTGCCAGCCGCCTAGCTCACCATAAAGTTGAAGCCAGGAGGAAACATCAAGAAATCCGGTTCCGGAAGAATTCGGATTCGGCATGGCAAGATGTCCTTTATAGACCGGATCGGTGAGATCCATCCACGAGGTTGGTGTGGGTAAATTGTTTTTTGTTGCTTCCACTGTATTGACGCAAATCGAAGCAATCCAGGCGTCCATTCCAGTCCAACTGGGAGGATTGGCCGAATCACGAAATTGTGCGCTGAGTTTCCCTGCACCTGCAGGTGCGTATGGTTCCAACATACCTTCTGTTTTTAACAACATCAAACTAGTTGCAGCCAGGCCCCAGATAATATCTGCTCTGGGATTATTCTTTTCTGCAAGCAATTTTGCGGTAACAATTCCTGTCGAATCACGTACCCAGCGGATGCCGATATCCGGAAGATCTTTCTTGACTGCAGCTGCATATTCTTTCAGCATATCTGCTTCCATCGCCGTATAAACGGTGAGAGTTGTTTTTGCACTCGCAGGAATTGCGAGCATTATACCTATTGCTAAACCGAGGACGCTTTTGCCAAAAAGTCCCAGTTTATGAAAAACTATTTTCATTCTTATTCTCCAAATGAGTGTTAATAAAACAATCACCGTGCCTCCTGAAAGAAAGAACTTGGTGACCGACAGCTTGGCTTTCCAAAAATAAAACCGAAGCAAACCCTGCCCATAAAATCACTACAAGTGATTTGCGCTTCCACAGAGTGATTTGAATTAATTCAGATGAACTGAATCTACACAAGCACTTACGTAAATATTGACCAGTCAAACAAAAAAATGACTGTATTGAAATTATTCTGCAAGATGCTCAGGCGATTAATCTATTTTGTTTGAGTTAAAATTGCAAATAAAAAATTATCTTATAAATGATAATTTAAGTGCTTACAGTAGAATGTAAGATAAAGCTGCAGTTCACACAATTTTGGGCAGTCTCCGTTTGCAACCTGTCTTGTAGGTCAAGCAATGATTAGATTGTAGAATATTGATACTTCATGAGTTAACTTAAGTGCAGATAACTAAGATGATTATTCTTGAACATCTGAATACTGCCTGCTAGGATTTTAGCAGAAACTTCTGTTGTAGAAAATTTCTATGCTAAACAGAGGAGATATAACTGTGTAATTGCACATATTACGTAAATAAAATGGATTTAGAGCAAAACATCATAGAGATTCAATTCGCAACTGATGAAGGACTTGGTGAGCGTGCTAAAATTGGTTTGATAGTATTAAGTTCCGATCAAACTTTGGAGTACGAATTTAGAACACTGTTAAATTTGGAAGGAGTAGCTTTTTATCATGCACGAATTCCGAATGAGATGGAAATCACAAAAGATTCGTTGGCAAAAATGGAATCAGAATTGTCACCGGCAGCAGCATTACTTCCTGCAGCATTTAATTTCAAGGCGATTGGATATGGATGCACTTCAGGTGCAACAATCATTGGTGAAGAAAATGTGGCAAAAGCCATCCAGTTAGTACATCCTGATACATTGATCTCAAATCCGCTGACTGCCTGTAAAGCTGCTTTTCAGGCTTTGGGGCTTAAAAGAATTGCCTTTCTCACACCGTATGATCCAGCCATCACTTCTGCAATGCGTGACAATCTGCTGGAAAACGGTTTTGAAATTCCTGTTACAGGATCTTTTTTTGAATCAGATGATTTTAAAGTAGGTCGCATTTCTCCAGATTCTATTCTTGAAGCAATTGAAAAGATTGGTACTCGTGATGATTGTGATGGTGTGTTTGTTTCTTGTACTAATTTGCGTGTAGCAGAAATTATTGAAACTGCAGAAGAAAGATTAGGAAAAGCTGTTACTTCAAGTAATCATGCTCTGGCCTGGCATTTACTACGTTTGGCCGGAATAAACGATTGTCCGGAAAACTGTGGCAGCCTTTTTCGTAAACAGTTGAAAGAATATTAATTTTGATGTCCTAGTAAAAAGTCATGATAACACCTATGTTTGTCATTCTCCGATCAGGTCGAGGACAAGCATTTCAGATACTATCAAGTACCTGGATTCCCGCTTTCGCAGGAATGACAACTATTTGCCAAGCAATCTTAAATAATTATCTTGATTAAACAAAGTTCATAAATGCCAAAAAAACAATACGATACTATCATTATCGGTGGAGGATCGGCCGGATGTGCTCTGGCCAACCGCTTGAGCGCTGATCCTTCTCACAAAGTGCTGGTTCTGGAAGCAGGACGTCCGGATTACATCTGGGATATTTTTATCCACATGCCAGCCGGTTTAACATTTCCAATCGGTAACAAATACTATG